>Ga0310690_10002165_pt1 | contig 32684 bp, 22 predicted proteins | sample AusTroGonzalo_MG_2_FD_207661 | JGI IMG/M metagenome (GOLD analysis project Ga0310690, IMG submission 207661) | Bovine rumen microbial communities from tropical cattle in Woodstock, Queensland, Australia - Gonzalo_04 (v2) (version 2) | ecosystem: Host-associated > Mammals > Digestive system >...
CCGCTTGCAGTTCGCGTCGTTCCAGTAGTTGGGGCTCTTGGTCAGCACCTTCTGGTTCAGGTTCTCGAAGTAGGTCACGGTGTAGGCGCCGCTGTACCACATGTTTTCCCAGGTGATGTCGCGGTAGCCGTCCACGCCGATCTCCTCGATCAGGTCAGCGGACAGGGGGTACAGGCAGTTGTAGGTCGCAACGGACGGGAAGTAGGGCAGCGCATCCACCAGCGTGTAGGTGATGGTGCCGGCCGCGTCGTCGCACTTGATGCCGACCATTTCGGCGAACTTGGAGCCTTCGTCAGCCGTCAGGGCTTTCGCTTCGTCGGCGCCGGAGTTGTCGTCGCCGGTCAGGCTCTTGGTGTATTCATAGTATTCGTTCGCGCCGGCGATCATTTCGGCGGGCATGGAAACGTTGTAGCTGTCGTTCTTCGCGTAGTTCAGCACCCACTCAAGGCCGGTGGCCCAGTCGGAGGCCTTCACGTCAGCCTGCTCGGTGCCGTCTTTGTCGAACCACTTCATGCCTTCGTTCAGGGTAAAGACCCAGGTCTTGCCTCCGTCGTTCGTCTCGTAGGACTTCGCGGCGTTGGTCTTCAGGTTGCCGTGGTTGTCGTTGGTCAGCAGACCGTCGATCAGGTTGCACAGTACGTTCAGGTCGGCCGCAGCCTGGGAATAATGGATATTCCAGGTTTCCAGTTCACGGGCCTGTGTTTCGTAGGTGTTCAGGTTGGTCAGTTCATCCGCGGACGCGATGGACGCGACGCTCAGGATCATAACCAGCGCCAGAACAAGGGACAGCAATTTCTTCATGTTGGTCGTTCCTTTCCGGTATTTGATTATTTTCAAAAGGCTGTGCCTCTCGAATCTGTACGTGATATGGTACCAAAATTTCACGTTTTGCACAAGTGCAACTTTCTTCTCCTGTGCATTCCTTGTGTATTTTGTATCCTGTATTACCGCCTTGAACGGATCTGCCTCCCATGCTACAATGGGGAGTACCTGGAAAGGGGGATTTCCTTTGATTCGCCGCATTCGGAAATGCTGGAGCCGGGACCTGGTCCGCCCGCTGGTCTATAAAGTCTTTACCCGGGGCATCCTCGCGCTCCTCGTGGCCCAGCTGGCGCATTTCTTCGCCCCGGCAAATTCGGGCTTCGCCTCTTTTTCCAATCTGTCCCTCGGCCTGGGGCTGCTCTTTGTGCTCTTCACCGTCCTGGCCTGGCTCCGGGTAGACGGGCTGAAGATCCCCCAGCTGAAGCTTCCCCGTATAAAACGGAAGGATCCGCCCTTCCTTGCCGGGAATATGGCGGATCACATTGATGATGAAATTGTTTCCTTTGACGATCTGGATGCGGAGGAGCAGAATGTCTGTGTGCTCCTGGCGGATGTGTTCCTGGCCGTGGTCTGCCTGGTCCTTGCCGCCTTTGTCTGATGTTTCCGGTCTCCCCCGCCCTTCCGCGCCCCGGCGCGGTTTTTATTTTTTCAGCAACTTTTCGATGGCATCAAATCGCTGACTCAGCGACGGATGTGAATACTCCAGTTTTACCAGCAGCGGCGACGGCGCCGGATCGGCGTAGTCCGTCCGGGCCAGCGTCTTGAGGGCGCTGACCAGGGCCTCCCCGTACCCTTCCTTCACTGCGTGGGCGTCCGCTGCGTATTCCGCCTTCCGGGAGAAATAATTGGCCAGCAGCCCGAACAGCGGCGCGATCAGCGCGAATTCCACGTTCATGATCAGCACCAGCGCGAATCCGTAGTTGACCCCGCTGAATCCGAAGGAGGCAAAGATCCCCTCCGTCCGCAGCGTCAGCCACGCCAGCGCCGCCAGGATCATCATCTGCAGGGCGGTCATGAACTGGTTCCGCAGCGTGTCCTTGTGCAGGCCGTGGCCCAGCTCATGGGCAAACACGGCGCAGATTTCGTCCGGCGTCATGGCTTCCACCAGCGTGTCGTACAGCACGATGGTCTTCATCTTCCCGAATCCGGAGAAATACGCGTTGGCTTTCGAGGACCGGCGTGAGGCGTCCATCACGTTGATCCCCCGCACCTTGTATCCGTTCTTTTCCAGCAGTCCCGTCAGCTTGTCCTTCAGCTCCCCGTCCTCCAGGGGCGTGAACTTGTTGAAGATCTTGCTCAGGAACGGGTACAGGAACGTGATCCCCAGCACGAACAGCATCATCGCTCCCGCGAAGGCCAGGATCAGCCAGTCCCCCAGCGCCTTGTGCACCGCCATCAGCAGCGCCCCGATGCCCGTCATGAGCACCAGGGAAATGACGCCTTTCTTGATCTCGTCGATGCAGAAGGTCTTCGGCGTCATCCGGTTGAATCCGTATTTCTCCTCGATCTTCATCGTCTCGATCCAGTCGAAGGGAAGCATCGCCAGTCCTGTCAGGACCTCCAGCAGGATCACCGCAAACAGCTGCATAAAGTCCGTCTTGCCGAACAGCCCCTCGAAGGCCGCGTGGAAGTTGAACAGCAGCAGCACAAAGGTGATCGCGAAGGATACCGTGGAGGTGATCACGCCGAAGCGGGTCTTCTCCGCGTGGTATGCCCGCCATTTCTGGTAGGTTTCCTTGTCGTATACGTCCGCCACGTTCGCCGGCACCGGATTCCGGGCCGAGCGCATCCGCACCGCGTCCAGCGCCAGGTTATAAAGGTAAACCACCGTCAGCAGGATCAGTACGATCGGTTTGAAGTCCATAGGTTTTTTCCTCCCGTTCCCCGGGTTTATTCAGCAATGTCTTCAGCAGGTTCCGGCTTCCGGCCGCCCCTGAAGATCTGCAGCTTCCGGAAGCTGATGAAATATACGATGGACGACAGCGTCCAGGTAAAGGGATAGATCCAGTAGATCAGCCGGATGTCGTGCACCGCCTGTCCCACCGTGAACAGCACCAGCACCCGCACCGCGCACCAGCAGATCAGCATCACCAGCATCGGCGTCATCGGTTTCCCCAGCCCCCGCATCACCGCGGAAGCCGTGTGGGAAAATCCGCACAGGCAGTAGAAGAAGGCGCATACCGTCGTCCGTCCCGCGCCGTAGCGGATGATTTCCGGCGCCCCGCTGAACAGCGATACGATCTTCGGCGCCAGGAAATACGCGATTGCGCCGAAAGCCAGCAGCAGCCCCGCCGTGCACAGCAGGCCGAACCTGGTCCCCTCCCGCACCCGGTCCGTCTTCTTCGCCCCCATGTTCTGGGATACGAAGGTGGTCAGCGCCATCGAGAACGCGGTCACCGGCAGGAACATGAATCCTTCCGCCTTCGTGCTCGCGCCGATGCCGGCCATGGCGTCCCGGCCGAAGGAGTTGATGTAGCTCTGGATCAGCATGTTGGACAGGTCGATCACGCAGCCCTGCATGGCCGTCGGGAATCCGTACCGGATGATGTATTTCAGGTTCCCCCGGTCCACCCGGATCCTCCGGGGCTGCAGCCGGATGGATTCCCTGCTGCGCAGCAGCTTCACCGCCACCAGCACCACGCTCAGCACCTCGGAGATCACCGTCGCGATGGCCGCGCCTTCCACGTCCATGTGGAATACGGAGATGAACACGATATCCAGCAGGATGTTCGTCAGCGAGCTGGCCACCAGGCACAGCAGCGGATACCGGCTTTCCCCGGAGGCCTGCAGGATGCTTACCAGCATGTTGTACATAACCAGCGCCGCGGATCCCGCGAAGTAAATCTGCAGGTACCGGCAGGACCGCGGGAAAACGCTCTCCGGCGTGCCCATCAGCCGCAGGATCCCGGGCGTCAGCAGCACCCCGGCCGCGGAGAGCAGCACGCTCAGGAACAGGCCCAGCGCCACCGCCGTGTGCACGGATTTCTCCGTCTCCTCCGGGTTCTCCGCCCCGATGTGCCGGGCGACGATAATCCCCGCCCCCGTGGCGAATCCCGCCGTGAAGCCTACCAGCAGGTAGGTGATCGATCCCGTGGAGGTAACCGCCGCCAGCGCGTCCGCGTCCAGGTAGTTCCCTACGATCAGGGCGTCCACCGTGTTGTACAGCTGCTGGAAGAAGTATCCCGCCAGGATCGGCAGCGCGAATCCCAGCATCTTCCGGCGGATGTTCCCCTCCGTCATCAGGTTCTTGTTTTGTGTCACGTTCTTCCCCCGGTCTCAGTTGTCCGCCAGGTTGTATCCGTTCTTCATCTTTTCGCTGGCTGTCTGCAGTACCTTGTTCAGCGCCTTGGTCGTCTCTTCCTTCGCCATTTCGCACAGTTTCCGGTTCGCTTCCTCCGCCAGGCCCGCGTCGCCGGTTTCGGCGATCTTCCTGTCGTATTCAAGCACAATCTGCCGTCCCCGGGCTTCCATGGCTTCCTGGTAGCGGTTGATGTGCTGGATCTGCACAGCGTAGTGCGGGTCCGCCAGGGCGCCGATCATCCGGCTGGCCCAGTAGAAATCCTCCGTCGAGGCGTCCATCGTCACCTTGCTCAGGTAGTCCGGCATCTTCGGCACGTTCGGGTACACCGGCACCATCGCGTCGAAGGTGGTGGATCCGAAGCAGATCCACTCCAGCCCCTTGACGGCCTCCGGCGCGTAGGGCCGGATCTGGCAGATGGAGGTAACCCCCGTCCGGTTGATGCCGATGGAGCGGTACTTCCCCCGCATGCCCGTATCCTGGCTGGTGTAGGGGTTGTAGGGCGTCCCCTGGTAGTTCCCGGACAGCAGGTATTTCACGTCTTCCGCCGTTACCTTCCGCTCCGGCTTCAGGCTCCAGGGAATGTCGTCGCTCTCCGGGGTGAAGTCCGCCTTCGGCCCGTCCCACCGCCAGGTCCGGGGCGCCAGGTACCGGCCCATGAACCAGGCCCGGGGCGTGTTGTAGATATGGTCCATATCCCGCCGGCTGCCGAAGACGGCCCGGGGATTGAACGCGCCGTCCTGGTTCAGGTCCAGGAAATTCTCCGCGATGAATTCCTTCAGGTCGCTGCTGCACAGGTTCGCCTTCTTCTTCCCGAAGGCGTCCTCCAGGTCGAATCCGTCCATCACGAACTGGTTCGGCGCAATGACTACCCGGTCGTCCGGCACCTTCCGGGCAATCCAGTGGTGCCCGCCGATGGTCTCCATCCACCATACTTCCTTCTCGTCGTTGAAGGCGATGCCGTTGGATTCGTAGGTTCCGTATTTCTCCAGCAGTTCCGCCAGCCGCAGCACGCCTTCCCGGGCGCTGCGGATATAGGGCAGCACCAGTACCACGAAGTCCTCTTCGCCGATCCCGCCGGGCACGTCCTTTTCCTTCCGGGTTTTCGCCTTCCGGTATGTCACCATCGGGTCCGCCGCCAGCACCCGGGCGTTGGTGGTGATCGTCTCCGTCGCCGTCATGCCCACGTTGGCTTCGTTGATGCCGGTGGCGGCCCAGATGCCTTCCGTCTCCCTGTCCACGTTGGGGCAGGCCGTGTAGCGCATAGGCTCCTCCGGCAGCTCCACCTCAACATGGGAGTTTACGCTCCTGTATTTCCTCGGCTGGTCCTTGGGGTTCACCACGATCAGCTTTTTTACGTTGAAGTGTCCGTCGTCCGTCCGGGCGATCATTGTGGATCCGTCATGGCTGGCTTTCGCGCCTACCAGAACCGTTGTGCAGCCCATTCCTGTTTCCTCCTGTCTGCGTTCGCTGTCCCCTATTCTACTCTCCGCCCGTCCTCCGCGCAAGCCGGAAAAGGGGATGCCCTTCCTGGCATCCCCTGCGGTGGTTTTCTTATGATGCTTTTTCCAGGAATCTGCGCAGCTCGCTGATGGGAATCGGCTTGGAGTACTTGTACCCCTGCAGGTAGGAGGCGTTCAGCCCGCGGCACATGCTCTCGTCCTTCTCGTCCTCCACGCCTTCGTACAGCACGGAGTAGTTCAGCTTGCTGAACAGTTCCGCCAGGCTGCCGAGCACCTGCTCGGACCGCTTGTCCTGTCCCCCGGCGATCACCATGCTCCGGTCGAATTTGATGATGTCGAAGGGCAGCTCCAGGATCCGCTCCATGTTGCTGTATCCCGTGCCGAAGTCGTCCAGGTAGAAGGTGATACCCTTCTTCTTCAGCTCCTCGATCCGCTCCTTCATCAGCAGGAAGTCGTTGTCGTTCCGGGATTCCGTCAGCTCGATGGCAATCCGGCTGGCGTCCAGCCCGCTGCTATCGATGATGCCGCTGATATCCCCGCAAAAGTTCTGCTCCCGCAGTTCGATCGCGGATACGTTCACGCTGATCCGCGTGATCCCGTATCCCTCCGCGATCAGGTTGCTGATCGCCCGGCAGGTCTTCCGCAGGATGATCTGCGTCAGCGCGTGGATGTATCCGTTCTCCTCCGCCAGCGGGATAAACAGGTCCGGGAATACCAGGCCCGTTTCGTCCAGCAGCAGCCGCATCAGCGCTTCCGCCGTGTCGTATTTCCCCGTCCGGATGTTGTATACCGGCTGGCAGTATACCAGCACCCGCGGGTCCTCCGGGTCCTTCTTCGCGGCGATGTCCGCCACTTCCTTCAGCACGGCCTCGTACTTCCGGAATTTGTTCAGGTCGTCCGCCTGCACCCGGTAGATCGTGTTCTCATCGATCCGGGAGTGGATGCTCCGGATAAAGGTGATATAGTCGTTTTTCCGGCTCAGCTCCCGGGTGGTCTCCCCGATCACCAGCTTGTAGTCGTACCGGAACCGCTCGTACTCGGTCTTGAATTCCTTCAGGATCTCGACCGTCCGCTCCTCGTATCCCGGGTTTTTGTCCTTCGGCACCATCAGCAGCATGTGCCCGTTGCTCACCTGGAACAGCACGGATTTCTTGTAGTAGGTTTCCGCCACGTGCCGGATCAGGCCCCGCAGCTCCTCGGACATGGTCTTGCCGTTCTCGTCCAGCTCCCGCATGTACAGGCTCAGGTACAGGTAGTTCTTCCCGTTCTCATCGCTGTAGCGGATCAGGTTGTTCAGCCCCCGCAGGTCGTTGGCGCCCAGCTGCACGTCGTACGGGTTGGAGTGCATCAGGTACATCACCGCGATCAGCGGAAACAGGAACGTGGACGCTGTAAATGAGGACTGGATCTCGATCCGGGATACCGCCAGCACCCCTACGGAGATCACCATTACCGCGAAGAAGCCGTTCATCACCCGGCGGTACAGCCGGTGGCGTACCCGGAACAGCAGCGCCCCGATCAGGATTACAAACAGGATGTATCCGATCGTGAAGATCAGCGATCCCTCGAAGGAGATCACCCCGTTGATAATGTGCATGCTCCGCCCGGTAAAGATCGCGACCGTGTCCGCCACCGAGAAGGTGACCAGCAGCGCCGTGGCCATGGTGATGTAGGGGCCCCTGGCTTCCCGTGACAGGGCCGTCGCCGTGCATATGTAGGCGATAAAGTGGTGCAGCATGCAGAACAGCATCACGTGGTATACGCTTCGCAGCGTATACAGCACCGCCCGCGGCGTGTCCGGGTTCCGTTCCATCAGGAAGTGCAGCAGCAGGTCTGCGGAGGTGGCGGCGATCAGGATGCCCAGCGTCGTGGCAAAGATCCGGAAGCTCTTCATCCGTACCTTGAAGGAAACGAGCAGCAGCACCACCATCACCAGGCATACGCCCAGTACCGTAATCTCGCTGGACGGATTGTAGTTCTCCAGTTGCATGGCGGCCGGCACCCTCTTCCCCCGCAGGATGTTTTGATATACCTTTGTAATTTCTGTGATCTGTATAATAACTGTCTTCTCTTTCCGCAAACGCCATTCTATCACAGTTTATTGCTTTTGAAAAGGCTTCCGGTACCGTTTTCGTTATAATTTCCCACCCTGTCTCTTGTCCGTTCGCTCAATAAAACTGCAGGCCCCTTGGAGCGGGGCCTGCAGCTTTTTTCGCGCTAACTGACTCAGGTCGTTTTCGCCTTCGGCGAACAGCCCACCGGGCTGACACTCCCATCGTCAGCCGTCTATTAAACTTCTCTCCGTCTCCGGATCAAACAGGTGCATAACCTTCGCCGGGAAGGTGATGTACATCTTGTTGCCGTAGGCCAGGGAGTCCCGCTGTTCCTTCGTCAGGTCCACCGTGGGCAGCCGGACGATGATCTTGTCGTCGTTGGCGCTGGACAGGTGCAGGTGCAGCTCACTGCCCATCATTTCGTTCACGTCGATGGTACACTCGATCGCGTTCTCCGCCTGCTCGAACAGCACCGTCGTGTGTTCCGGCCGTACGCCCAGGATGATGTCCTGGCTCTTCACGTTCTTCTTTTCCAGCACGGCGGTCTGGTCCGCGTTCAGCGGAATCCTCGCTCCCAGGATCTCCACGCAGTAGCCGCTGCCTTCCTGTACCAGCTTCGCCTTCAGGAAGTTCATCTGGGGGCTCCCGATAAATCCGGCGACGAACAGGTTCACCGGCATGTCGAATACTTCCTGCGGCGTGCCCACCTGCTCGATGAAGCCGTCCTTCATGATGACGATCCGGTCGCCCAGCGTCATGGCTTCGGTCTGGTCGTGGGTCACGTATACGAACGTGGTGTCCAGCTTCTGCCGCAGCAGGATGATTTCCGCACGCATCTGGTTGCGCAGCTTCGCGTCCAGGTTGCTCAGCGGTTCGTCCATCAGGAAAACCTTCGCGTTCCGCACCATGGCGCGGCCGATGGCCACGCGCTGGCGCTGGCCGCCGGAAAGGGCCCGGGGCTTCCGGGTCAGGTATTCCGTGATGCCGAGGATCTGGGCGGCGTTGGTCACCCGGGTGAAGATCTCATCCTCCGGCACCTTCTTCAGCCGCAGGCTGAAGGCGATGTTGTCGTATACCGTCATGTGCGGATACAGCGCGTAGTTCTGGAAAACCATCGCGATGTCCCGGTCCTTGGGCTGCAGGTCGTTCACCACTTCGCCGTCGATTTCCAGCGTGCCGGCGGAAATATCCTCCAGCCCCGCGATCATCCGCAGCGTCGTGGATTTGCCGCATCCGGAAGGCCCGACGAACACCACGAATTCCTTGTCCTTGATCTCCAGGTTGAAATCGTGGACCGCCGTAACTTTGTTGTCGTATATTTTCTTAACGTCTGTCAGTTTTACACTCGCCATTTTACTTTCTCCTCCCTTATCAACCCTTGACCGCGCCGCCGGTGACGCCTTCCACATAGTATTTCTGCAGGAACAGGAACAGCAGCGTCACGGGGATCGCTACCAGCACGCCGCCCGCGCAGAACATGGTGTAGTTATTGTTGATCTGGTCCGGCGTCAGCCAATTGTAAAGGCCGACCGCCACGTTCATGCCGGCGGATGCGCCGAAGGAAATGTAGCGGGCAAAGACGAAATCGCCCCAGGGTCCCATAAACGCCGTCAGGATCGTATAGATAACGATCGGTTTGGACAGCGGAAGAATGATCTTCTTCAGGATCTGGAACCGGGTCGCGCCGTCGATCCGGGCCGCTTCATCCAGCGATTTGGGAATCGTGTCGAAGAATCCCTTCGATACGTAGTAGCCCATGCCGGAGGACGCCACGTAGACCAGGATCAGGCCGGGGGTCGCGTTGGCCTGGGTCAGCCCCAGGTCCTTCAGTACGCGGTAGAGGATGATCATGGCGAGCATTCCGGGGAACATGCCCAGGATCAGCATGAACCGCATCAGGGGTTTCCGCATCTTGAAGCGGAAACGGCTCAGCGTGTAGCTCATGCACAGCACGATGATCGTCTGCAGCAGCGCGGTGCATACCGCGGTGATGAAGGTGTTGATATACCAGCGGGGGAAGTCCGTGCTGAACAGGTTCCGGTAGTTGTCAATGCCCCAGACTTTGGGGATCACGTATCCCACCTGCCAGGTGCTCTCCACCCGGAAGGACTGCAGCACGATGCAGAAGAACGGAACCAGCCAGATGATGCTGATGACGATCAGCAGGATGTAAATCAGCGTATTTCCAAGCGTCCGGGAGGCTTTCAGTCCCATGTGACGCTTCATCGTTGTTTCACTCATCACTGGAAGTCCTCCTCATTCTTGATACTCGGCAGTACGTTGTATACGATCAGAGAGATCAGCGCCACCACGACGAATACCAGGATACCGACCACGGAAGCCAGGTAGTACTTCGAATCCGCACCGGTGGTAATCTTGAACAGCCAGGTGATCAGCAGGTCCGTGTAACCCACCGACCCGGCTGCCGAGGATGCGGCAGGGTTCGTCGGTGCGCCTCCTGTCAGCAGGAATATGACGTTGAAGTTGTTCATATTGCCTGTAAAACTCGTCAGCAGGTATGGCCCGGTAATGAACAGCATGTACGGCAGGGTGATCCGCGTGTACTGCTGCCACGGGTTCGCGCCGTCGATCCGGGCCGACTCATACAGGTCCGCCGGAATGTTCATCAGGATACCGGTGGCAATCAGCATCAGGTACGGGATACCGATCCAGATGTTGATGATAATGACCGTGACCCGGGCCCATGTAGCGTCCTCCCAGAAGGGAAGCGCCTTGTCGATCCACCCCAGGCTCATCAGCGTTCCGTTCAGGATACCGTCCTTCGCGAACATCTTGCTGACGTACAGCAGGGAGATGAACTGCGGGATGGCGATCGTCATGACCAGGATCGTCCGGAATACTTTCTTTCCCTTGATGCCCTTCTTGTTGATGGCCATAGCCACGAACATGCCCAGGAAGTAGTTGGTGAACGTCGCGAAGAACGCCCACATCAGCGTCCAGGCCAGGATCTCGCCGAAGGTGGCCGCGTAGCTCTGGGTTCCGCTGGCGCTCTTCCAGGAGAACATGGTGTTGAAGTTATCCAGCCCCACCCAGTGGAACAGGTTGCTGATATAGCCGTCGTGCGCCCCGTCGTAGTTGGTGAACGCGACCAGCACCATAAAGATGATCGGCAGCACCGTAAAGATCAGGATGCCTGTCAGCGGCAGCGCCAGCAGCGTCTTGTGGAAGGATTCGTCCACCATGGAATGGAGGTCTTCCTTGCTGCTCTTCAGCTTCTTGCCGGTTGCCAGAATCTTCTCCGCGATCTTGTTCTGGCGGATATTCACACGCCAGGTGTAGATGAACGCGATGATGAAGAAGATCGTCAGCACACTGTACAGCAGGATCTGGAAGGAGTTGTCGTTGTACTTGGTGACGTACAGGTCGTAGATTTCGTTGTATTCCTCCGTCGGCCCGACCTTGCCCAGGGACGGCATCATGGAGAGCCAGTAACCGCCGGACAGGATCATGTACCCGATGAACACAACCTCAAACAGCAGGAACAGCAGGCCCCGCAGGATCTGGCCCCGGGCCAGGCAGCCGAAGCCCATGATCAGGTAGCTGACCTTTGTTTTCCAGTCTCCGTTAATGAAGGTGGTAACGATGTCCTTTGCTTCCCGGCCGATCGCAAGGATCCCGCTCTTGATCAGGGTCCACAGTTTGATGAACACATTTGCGATGGCCTTGGGAATCCCGGCAAAGAACCGTCCCAGCTTGTACAGGAACTTCCGTCCTTTGCTCAGTCGCAGGAATTCAAGATCACTGAGCTGTGCCATTTGTGTGATCCTCTCCTCTCCCCCAGTTTTCTTCAGTCAGATCCGAAAAACGGCCGGAGCCGAAATGAACTTCAGCTCCGGCCGGCATATTGCAAACCAGTGTTTGTTTAATCAGGTCAGTTCTTCACGATCGTGATGGAAGTGCCGTCCCAGGTCACGGTATAGTTGCCGGGCTCGACGAACACGATGTTGTTGTCGGGGTTGTCCGCGCCCAGGTCCTTGATCAGTTCGATACCGGTCGTTACCTGTGCGAAGCCCTTGTCGGTGCCCCAGTCAGCCGGCTTCACGATACGGCCGCCCATGTAGTCGCTTTCCGGAACGTCCAGCGTCAGCACGCCGTCCACGAAGTAGTAGGTGTCGGTGTCGTCCGCGTTGTTCCAGCCGTTCCACGCGCCGACGAACAGCAGGGCGTTGGCGTCCAGCTTCAGGGACTCGCTGATCTTGTTCTCATAGTTCTGCAGCACCTGCTTCAGGCCTTCGATATCCGTAGCGTCCTTGGCTTCGTCGGCGATCACGTTGCCGATGTTCCACCAGGCACCGCTGATGGCGCTCTGCACGGCGCCGTAAACCTTCTGCTCGTAAACAGCAGCCAGGATCGGGTCGTTCACAACGGATTCATCTGCCTGTGCTTCCAGGTTGGCCGGGCCCCAGCCGTTCTGGGCGTGACGCTCCAGGGAGCATTCCTTGCCGGTCAGGTACTGGGCCAGCTTGTTCAGCGCAGCGTTCTTGGCGGGATCTTCCTGGGGCTTGATGCCCATCAGTTTGAATCCGAAGAAGCTGCCCACATGGTAGGTAGCGCCGTCCACTTCGTAGGAAGGCAGGTCCGCAACGCCCAGGTTGTCGCCCAGGATGGCCTGCGCGGTGGCAGAACCCCAGGTACCGGAAACCACGATGGCGGAATTGCTTTCGAAGGAGGAAACTTCAGAGCTGTTGTTCCAGGCGTCGGAATCCAGCAGCTTCTTCATGCCCTGCAGGGCAACCAGGCCCTTGTCGCTGTTGAAGTCATCCACAACGCCCTTGGCGTTGCCGTCCGCGTCCATAACCCAGCTGGACACGCAGCCGGTGCCGAAGAAGAAGCCGGCGGAATACCAGACGTTGCGCAGGTCGAAGGAGAAGTACTTCCCGGCCGCTTCGCAGTCCGCGATCAGCTTTTCAAGGGAGTCCACATCCTCGTCCGGGATGACGCTCTTGTCGTAGTACATGAAGTAGCCGTTGTCCGCGGTCAGCGGGTAGGCGTACATCACGTTGTCAACGGTGACGGAGGCAACGGAGTCCGCGTCGTAGTTCGCGGTGACGAACTCGGCAGCCTTGGTTCCCAGCTTGGCCAGGGCCTTGGCGGTCAGCAGGCGGGACAGCTGGTCCTGTGCGAAGCAGTAGATGTCAGCGCCGGCTTCCACGTCCTGGACCATGTTGCTGGCGGCGTCGCCTTCGCCCATCTTTTCGATGGTGTACTTGAACTTGATGCCGTCTTCATTGGTCTCGTTGAAGCGGTCGATCTGCGCGGTCGTCAGGTCGACGATAGCGTCTGCAACCCAGACTTTGATTTCGTATTCCCCGGCCAGTTCGCTCGCGGAAGCGAAGGAGACCATGGACAGGGCCATGATCGCGGCCAGTACGATGGCAAGGAACTTTTTCATGATTCGTTTCTCCTTTTAAGTTTTTATTTTTTGCCGGAATCAAAACCGGACAAAAACACTTGCGTATTATTGTCCGATTTATTCCGTTCAAATTCGGGTATATTGTATTTCGGTTTCCCGGATTTGTCAACAGGAATTTTTCCGGAAACCCTTTATTTTACGTAATTGGTATCGTTTCCAATATCTTGTGGCCCGGAAGCCTTTTACTGCACCGAATTCAACAATACGTCATCGATTTTTCCCCAGGCGCCGTTCCCGGATCCCTGGCATTTGACATAGAGTCCGACCGTCACTTCGCTGCCCGCCGGATGGGTGAATTCCGGAATCACTCCCGTGTTCCAGTTGTTCCATCCGGTAATCGGGATCTGCGCCGACCGGGCCGCCTCCTGCCCGTCGATTTTGACGTAGGCGTAGATGTCCGTCTCGCCGCAGTCGCCGCCCATGACGGATACCTGGAGCTTGAATTTCCCCTCCGGCAGGTCGCTCACGATCTGCTCCAGCGTGAATTCCACGCTGTCCTGCTTCGCGCTCCAGAAGTGCATGTGCTTCGATCCCGTCAGCGAGTCCGTCTTCTTGTCCTCGATGTACAGCTCGTCCGCCTGCTTCAGGTCGGTAATGATCCAGGCCCGGCTGTCCTCCTCGAAGCTGTAGTCCGTAATATAGTTGTATTCCACCATGGAGACGAAGCACTTCGCCTCCCGGCCCTCCGCCTCCCCGGTGATCGTGTACTGCTTCGGCCCGCCGGTGTGCATCTGCCGGTCTTCCTCCTCCGTCAGCTGCCAGGTCACCGGCACCGCCTGCCGGCTGTCGTCCGTCATGATCGCGTTCACCGTCTCCGGCAGCTCCAGCGGCATGTTCAGGTCGCAGATCACCTCCGGTTCCTCCAGCGCGTCCGCCTTCGGGGTGATTTCGTTCCCCTCCCGCATCAGCCGGAAAACCTTCAGGGATTCCAGGGGCTTTCCTTCCGCGTCAAAGAAGGCCTGGTTGTCCACCGCGCTGCCGCCGTACCATTTCCCCGCGTCCTTCGGGTCGTATACCTTGGCGTAGCTGGAGGCCCAGCCGGATCCGTAAGTTTCCCACTTTTCGTGGTTCGCCTCCCAGCTCTCCGTCCCGACGGTGATCCACGCGCCTTCCCACCAGCACACCCCGATGCCCGCCGGCGTCCCGTTCACCACCGTATCCGTGATGTTCCGCAGGCAGTTGGCCTGGCCCTGGGGCGTGAAGGGATAGTCCTTGACAATCCCGCCGCCGTCCCCGATGGTGTTCGCGGAGAAGTCCGTGTCCTCCGCCGTGAAGGCGTAGGAGGTCTCCATCACCATGACCTTCTTGCCGTAGGTATCGGCGATCTCTGTCAGGATTTCGGAAAGGTTCTCCAGCGTTCCGTGCCAGTAGGGATAGTAGGACGTGCCGAACACGTCGTACTGGATCAGGCCGTACTGCTCGTAGTAAGCCAGCTTGGAGGCGTAGGTCCGGTAGCTGTCCGGTTTTTCGGGATTAGCGAAATGCACCGCGATCAGCGCCTCCGGGTAGATTTCCCGCACCCCGCGGGCTCCCGCGTCCATCAGGTGGGCAATATCCCGCCAGATCTTTTCCCCGCACATGGCCCCGTTGGTCTCGTTACCGACCTGCACCATGCCCACGTCCACCCCGGCATCCTTCAGCTGCTGCATACAGTCCCGGGTGTATTCGTACAGGGCGATTTCCTTCTCGTCGATGTCCATGCCCGCCCAGGCCCGGGGCACCATCTGCTTGGCAGGATCCGCCCAGAAGTCGGAGTAGTGGAAATCCACCAGCAGCTTCATCCCGCAGGCCGTGGCCCGTTTCCCGATCTCCGCCGCCGTCCGGATGTCGCAGTTGCCGCCGCCGAATCCGTTGCCTTCATCGTCGTAGGGATTGTTCCATACCCGTACCCGGATCAGGTTGATCCCGCTGTCCGCCAGCAGCCGGAACAGGTCCGTTTCGTTGCCGTTGAAGTCGTAGTATCTGACGCCGCTGGCCTCCTCCGCCAGCACGCTGGAAACGTCCATCCCGAAGAAGAAATCCTCCGGCAGGTTCTCCACCTTCTTTACGTACAGCGTCTCCGAAGCCTCCTCCGCCCCCGCGAAAGCCGGCAGGCACAGGCACAGCGCCAGCAGCACCAGGACCAGAATCCGTCCGTTCATTTGGTTTCCTCCTTTTCCTTCTCCGTGTAGATCAGCAGCTCCGCCGCCTGCCGGGCCAGTCCGTCCACCCGGTGTACGGATTCCGCCCCGATGTATAAATGGTATGTTTCGTTTTCGCTGTAGAGAAAATATTCCTCCGCCGCGGCGGTCCCGCCTGCCGGGTCGTATACCGTCCATATTTCCCCGGTCTCCACCCAGTCCGCGTACTGCTCCAGCTCACTGTCCGGGATGATGAACAGGTCCCCCGCCTTCAGCGCACCCGAACCGAACATGAAATACCGGAAAGGATGGATCTGCACCATCCGCACCTGGTTGCCCAGTCCCTTTTCCAGCCGGGCCGCCAGCTTCGCCTCTCCCGTGACTTCCCCGTCCATATAGATGGTGATCTTGTGGGCCAGGTCGGTATCCGTCCGCTGATAGAACACAAAACTGCCGATAAAGAAGGCGGCCATCGCCCAGATCCCCAGCAGCGGCAGCACCGCCGCCGCTTTCCGCAGGGCAGCCGGCCGGCGGGACCCGTTCCGGTTTTCCCCCGCGCCCCCTGCTTTTTCGAGGATCTCCATCCCGGCGATATAGCCGTTCACGGTTGCCACGCGGACCAGGCTCCCCTCCGGAGGCATTTCGCCTGCCCATTCCTCGTCCAGGCTTACCCGCACCGGTTCCTCCTCCCCCGTGTCCAGGAGAACCCTCCGGATCCGGATGCTTTTCGGAATCTGGATGCTTTCCCGGGTCAGGGTCAGCCGCCCTTCCAGCATCTCCGGCGTCCCGTCGTGCAGCATCGAGAGGTGCCCGGCCTGGGTTCGGGTCTCCCGGAGCCCCAGGCAGTACAGCAGGATGCAGCCCCACCCGAGTACCGCCGTGCATCCCACCAGCACCCAGTGCATCGTCGCCGCGTTCTCCGTCCGGATCAGCAGGGAAAGCACGATGAAGGCGGCCGCCGTGATTCCCAGGAGGATCCGGAAGGCCAGCTGCAGCCGCTTTCCGCGCTGTTTCAATGCGGATAATTTCTCATCCGTGCAGAACCATTTCATCTGTGAGGTCATTCCTCTTCCTTTTTTTCGCAATATAACATTTTTTCCGTCCCTTGACAACCTGCGCCGTTTCGTTCATGATACAGGGGAAAGCTGCGGAAAGAAGGGAATAAAAGTGAAGCGTTTTGCGTTGTTTTTAATGGCGCTGGTCCTGCTGTGCGGCGCATCCTCCGCGGAAGGGAAAGGGCTGGAGATGGAGAATAACAGCCGGGTATTCTATGAGATTTTTGTCGGTTCCTTTTCCGATTCCGACGGGGACGGTATCGGCGATCTCCGGGGCGTCATCAACCGGATGGACTACCTGAACGACGGGGATCCCGCCTCCGGCAAAAGCCTCGGCGTCGAGGGCATCTGGCTGACGCCGGTCTTTGCCTCCTCCACCTATCATAAATATGATGTAACGGATTTTTACCGGATTGATCCGGCCTTCGGCACCCTGGAGGACCTGCAGGAGCTCATCGCCCTGTGCCATGAGCGGGATGTGAAGCTGATCCTGGACCTGCCCCTGAACCATACCGGGACCAATAACCTCTGGTTCACCCGCTTCCGGAACGCCCACCTGATGAACAATCCTTCCCACGAGTACTATGATTTCTTCGTCTGGGTTCCGGAAGGAGGGAAAACTCCCGCCGGCCGGCGCTTTGCCAGCCTTTCCGGCACGGATGTGCTCTACGAGTGCAATTTCTCGGACAATATGCCGGAGCTGAACTATGATAATGAGAAAGTCCGCCAGGCGGCGCTGGATGTGGCCGCATACTGGCTGGATGTGGGGGTGGATGGCTTCCGGTTTGACGCCGCCAAGTATATCTACTACGGCGAGCACGAGGCCAACGCCGCCTTCTGGACCTGGTATATGGACGAGCTGAAGAAGATCAGTCCCCACATCTATACCGTCGCGGAAGTCTGGGACGGGGACGGGATTATCAACCGCTACCTGAAGGCCTTCAACTGCTTCCATTTCTCCACTTCCCAGGTGGACGGCCTGATCGCGGAAACCGCCCTCGGCGGGGATGTCAACAAGTTTACCCAGAGCACCCAGAACTATATCGAAAGCATCCAGGCCATCAATCCGGAGGCCATGAATATTCCCTTTATTGCCAATCATGACACGGACCGGGCTGCCGGCTTCCTGACAGTGGCCAGCGGATGCATGCAGGTGGCCGCCAATCTCTATATCCTGTCCCCCGGTTCCCCCTTCATCTATTACGGGGAGGAAATCGGCATGAAGGGCTCCCGGGGCGGGGCGAATACAGACGCCAACCGCCGCCTGGCCATGCGCTGGGGCGACGGCGATACCGTCCGGGATCCAACCGGCAGCACGTATGATACCTCCAAGTTCGCCACCGTCGCGGACCGGGAGAATTCGAAAGGCTCCATCCTCTGGTATTACCGCAGACTCATCGCCCTGCGCAAGGCGAACCCGGAGATCGCCCGCGGCACCTATACCGCCCTCTCCTTCCCGGATAAGGCCGGCGGCTTCCTCTGCGAGTGGAACGGCTCCCTGGTGGGCGTCTTCCATAATACGACGGAGCGCACCCAGAAGCTGGACCTTTCCGTGATCCCGGATCATACCTTCAGCCAGATTACCTTTATCGGCCTCGGCGAGGCTTTCCTGGACGGGAACATCCTGACCCTGGAAGGCCAGACTTCCGCTATCCTGCGCTAAAGGCGTTTATCTATCCAGACCATCAAGGAGGTTTTATTGTATGAAAATGTCAAAAAAGATCCTTTCCTGCCTGCTGGCCCTGTCCTGCCTGTTCGCCCTCTCCTCCGGCCTCGCGGAGGATGATGGTGCGCCCCTGGACGGCGGCTGGACGCCGTATGAAACCATCCAGGCGCCCATCCTGACCAGGGACGCCGAAGATGCCTTCAACCTGGCCCTGGCGTCCTGGAACGGCCTTCCCATGGATCCCGCGGTGCTGCTGGCAACCCAGCTGGTTTCCGGAACGAACTACGCTTTCCTGGCAAAGGTGAAAATCCTGCCGGAGCGCGCGGCCTCCGGCTGGTATATCGTCACGGTTTACCGAGACCTGCAGGGCAATGCCAAAGTAACCGGCGCCGTTGAAATCAATCCGGCGGACCTGAAAACCCTGGAGGAACTCCCGGAAAAGGCGCTCCTGGGCGCCTGGGAGCCCGCCGGCACCGCCGATGCCGTCACCCTGCCGGAGGAAGCCTGGGGCCCCTTCTGGAAGGCCAGTGAAAGCTATGACGGCGTGAGCTTCAATCCCCTGGCCCTCATCGCGACCCAGCTGGTGGCGGGCATGAATTACCTCATCGTCTGCCAGGGAACCGTCATGGCGGAAGAGCCTACGGAAGCGCTGTATTTTGTCACCCTGTATGTGGACCTGGAGGGGAACGGGGAGATTACGGACGCCTGGCCCGTCGATATCGCCGCCTACCGGGAATAACCGGCCCGGACAAAGAGATATGAAGATTTACGTTGATTTTGACGACTGCCTCTGCGAGACCGGCCGGTATTTCGTGGGCCTCGCGACCCGGCTTTTCGGCTCCGCTGTCACCTATGAGCAGATGTTCTCTTTTGATATGGACATCAGCTTCTCCCTGTCCCCGGAGCAGTTTAACCTTATGATGACCGAGGGCCACCGGCCGGAGGCCCTCCTTTCCCTGGAGGAGACCCCCGGCGCCTCCGAAACCCTGAACCGCTGGCTGGATGCCGGCCATGAGGTTTCCGTGATCACCGGCCGGCCATACAGCGCGATGGAAGCCTCCCGGGAGTGGCTGGACTGGCACGGCCTGCAGCGCGTCCCCGTGTTTTTCCTCAATAAGTACGGGGACCGGTGGTATGATGACCGGAAAAGCTCCTGCTGCCTGGAGCTGGAGGATTTCTATCGCATCCCCTTCGATTTCGCCGTGGAGGATTCCCCGAGGGCCTTCCGCTTTTTCTCCCACCTGCCGGACCTGAAGGTCCTGGTCTTTGACCGCCCCTGGAACAGGGACTGCACCTTCTCCCCGGGCAGCTATACCCGCTGTCCCGACTGGCAAACCATCCAGAACATCGTGAAATAAAAACAGGATCCGGAAAACTCCGGATCCTTTATTATTGTCACTCCCCCTATAAATGCCCGTTCATAATCGCCAAAATAAGATTCCCGCTGTTGAACAGCGGCGCCAGCGCGCTGGTGTTGATCATCTCCCCCAGCCCTTCCACCGGCACCACCGTCAGCAGCAGCGGCGACAGCGCGAACAGCACGAAGCAGAACAGCGCGCCCCGCAGCAGGCCAAATACGCCGCCGGCCAGGGCGTTCAGCTGCTTGAGCACCGGGAAGCGGAAAATGGCCTTCAGCAGGTTCACGATAACGTGGAACAGGATCATCAGCACCACGAAGGTGACCACAAAGCAGATCACGTTCATCAGCGCGGAGACAATCGTCTGGGTCACGTAGTGGCCCACGTCCTGGGGAATGCTTGCCGCTTTGTATACCTGCTGCTCCAGGTTGTTCTGCAGCAGCTTGTCCAGCGGCGCCGGCAGCGAAGCCCGGCTCAGGATCGCGGAGATATTCTCCGTCGACAGCCCCGCCACGTTCAGGGAGGACAGCGTCGAATCCTTCAGCCGCGTCGCCGCGTCCGCGTAGGACATGAGCGTGCTGCTCAGCGATGTGTTGTTCTCCAGGAATTCCGCCACCCGCGGGCTCAGCCAGAAGCTGGCCAGCAGGGAGATCAGGCATCCGCCCATGGACGCCACCGAGGCGATAAATCCCCGGTACAGTCCGAACAGGACGCTGACCCCCAGGATTCCCAGGATTATCCAGTCTACAGGATTCACTGTCTCACCTCTCTTTCAGCCGCCTCGGGCAGGTCTTCCGCGCTTCCGTCAGGATCGGATCGTGGTCCCCGCCCTCCGCGTAATTTGCGTTCGTTTCCGCCAGGTCGCCCTTCTTCGGCGTCGGTCCGCACGCCGGGCACATCTTCAGCTTCGAACCTTCCGCCGACAGCTCCCCGTAGGTCACCTCTTTGGGCGTCCGGGTGTTCAGCAGCGGGCAGTGGTCCGAGCAGTGGTAGTAGTCGTTCTTTGTCGGGTGGCACCAGTATACCGCGTCGTCCTCGGGCACCGGAATCTGCCGCCCCTGCCAGTCCTCCCAGATCAGGATCTTCGTGTTCATCTTCACGTTGCTGAAGATCCATTCCTGGTTGACGCCCTCCGGGTTCGCCTTCCGCTGCACGCGGATGCATCCGTGGCTCGCCTTCTGCCCCAGGTAGGGTTCCGTCACGGAGTAGATCTGGCTGCCGTTCCGCTCCACATACGGCACCTCGTGCAGCAGGTCCCCGTCGTTGAACCGGATCGCCCGGGGGCAGTACATGTTGTCGGACTGGAATCCGCCCACCCGGCTCACCAGCAGGTATTCCCCGCTCCGGGTCTCATTATAGGGCTGCCGCTCGTTGGCCTTCCCGGTGGAAACCAGCAGCGTCGTGTACAGCTTCCCGTTCCGGAAAAGGTACAGCCGCTGGGTCAGCTTGTCCACCACGATCCCCATCTCCTGGTTCGGGGTGATTTCCTTCAGCAGCTCCGTCTTCACGTATCCCTGTACCAGCGCGTTCCAGTTCAGGATCGGAGAATCGTGGAAGGAGGAGGAGTAGCACTCGATCTTCGTCCACTCTTCGCCCCGCTCGATCACGTGCACCCCCTGGGATGCCAGCGTCACCGTGCCGATCCCGTCGCTGTCCTCCCGGGGTTCCTTCCGGATCACCGCCTGCCGTACCTGGGCCCGGTCCTTCCCGTCGTCCAGCACGGTCACCGTCGCCGTCAGCGCCTGCCATACGGCTTCCTCGTCCGTTATGTCCATCGGTACGGTCCATCCGTCCAGCGTATATCCGCTGCCCTGGGTTTTCTGCGGGGAGATCGGCGTATACGCGGCTTCCGCTTCCGTCACCGTCAGCGGGAACCGGAAGGGTTCGGAGGCCGTTCCGTCCTCCCGGGTCAGTACCGCTTCCGCCGTGTAGCTTCCCGGGGGCAGCGCCGCCGCCAGCGTGGCGGTTCCTTCCCCGGCTTTTACACGGGTTTCCCGGGTGATCCGGTGCTCGCCTTCCCCGGCGGATACCGTCACCGTGCCCTCTTCCGTAGCCCAGAAGGATACCGTCACCCGCCAGCCGGTTTTCACCGTGTCCGTGTCCGCCGCGGCGCCGATCAGCACCGGCACCATCCTCCCGATCACCACCGGGGTTTCCGCCGTCTGCCCGTTCATTTCCAGCCGCAGCGTCCAGCTGCCCTGGGGCACGGCCAGCCCCCGCCAGGTGCCGTTCCAGTACAGGGCGTTCTCCCCCGCGTGCACCGCGCGGTTTTCCGCCACCCGGGCCACGGGTTCGCCCTTTCCGTCGATTACGTCAATATTGCAGGTCCCGTCTTCGGGCACCGTGAAGGTAATCAGCACCGCCTGTCCGGGCAGCACTTCGCTGCCGGATACCGCAATCCGCAGTTCCGGCGCCCCTGCCCGTGCCGGCCTCCCCGGCAGTCCCCCCGCCAGCAGCAGCGCCGCCGCCAGCAGCAGGATCCACAGTCGCTTCATACTCTCCCTGCCCCGTACAGTTTATCCCGGTTCCTCAGTACCGTTCCTTCAGCATCCGGATCTCCCGCTCGTAGCCCTCCAGCTCGTTGGGCGTCTCCAGGTAGAAGGGCAGCTCCCGCAGCGCCTCGTGGCGCATCACCCGGAGGATCGCCTCCGTCCCCAGCGTGCCCTCGCCGATCTTCTCGTGCCGGTCCTTGTGGGCCCCCAGCGGGTTCTTGCTGTCGTTGATGTGGATGGCCTTCAGCCTCTCCAGGCCGATCACCCGGTCAAACTCCGCCAGCACCCCGTCCAGGTCGTTCACGATGTCATATCCCGCGTCGTTCACATGGCAGGTATCCAGGCAGACGCCCATCTTCTCCTGCAGCGTGACCCGCTCCAGGATCTCCCGCAGCTCCTCGAACCGGCTGCCGACTTCGCTGCCCTTCCCGGCCATGGTTTCCAGCAGCACGGTGGTGTGCTGGTCCGGCTTCAGGATCGTGTTCAGCATCCCGGCGATCATTTCGATGCCGGCCTCAATGCCCTGCCCCACATGGGAGCCGGGATGGAAATTGTAAAGGTTCCCGGGCACGTATTCCATCCGCGCCAGGTCGTCCGCCATCGTCCGCGTCGCGAAGTCCCGGATCCCCGGGTCCGCGCTGCAGCCGTTCAGCGTGTAGGGCGCATGGGCCAGGATCACCGGGATCCCGTTTGCCTCGGCAAACGCCCGGAAATCCGCCGCGTCCTTCTCGTCCACCGGCTTGGCCGTCCCGCCCCGGGGATTCCGCGTAAAGAACTGGAAAGTATTCCCCCCGATGGAGAGGATCTCTTTCCCCATGTGCATGAATCCCGCCGAAGCCGACAAATGGCATCCAATCTTCAGCATATTATCCTCCTAGTATATCCCGATCATCGCCTGGGTCAGCGTCGTCATCGCGGCCGTCACCTCGCTCTGGCTCGCCCCGCTGTCAATCAGCTGCTGCAGCCGCGTCGCCGCGTTCACGATCGCCGCGTACTGGGCGCCGGAGGGATCCAGCGTGGCCAGCTGCTGCTGCGCCGCGGAGATGATCTGTGCCGCGTCCTGGGCCTGCCGGTTCGGCAGGGCCGTTCCGCCTTCCGGCGTGTAGGTGCTGTATCCGCTTCCGTGCAGGTCGCAGGTCGCGCCGCCGTTGTCCGTGGACAGGTGCAGGTATTCCTCCAGCACGCTCTGGTATTCCGTCCCCAGGAAGCTGGCCAGCGGCTGCCCGGCCTGCAGTACCACCACGCCCTTCTGCACCACGTTCGGGCAGTAGGGGCTGGCCGGCATTCCGCTCTCCGCGCATACGTTCTGGATCTGGTGCATCTGGCAGTACTGGGTGGGCTGCGTTCCCTCCGCCCAGTAGTCCGTCACCACGCCGTATCCTTCCGCATCGTTCCGGCAGGCCTCCGTCGCCAGCTGTCCGCTGACCACGCAGGTCGTTACCTGCACCAGCCCGTATTCCGAAGGATTGCCGTCCAGGATTTCCTTCTTCGGCAGTCCCTCGTGGATCTTGCTCATGTAGGCCTGCCACAGGGGCGCCGCCGCGCCGGATCCCGTGGACTTGGAGGACAGGGCCTTGTAGTTGTCGTGGCCGATCCACAGCGCCGAGGCGTAGTATCCCGTCACGCCGGAGAAGAATACGCCCTTCTGGTCCGAGTTCGTTCCGGTCTTGCCGCCAACGACCTGGCCCTTGATTTTCGCGCTGGTGCCCGTACCGGAGGACACGACGGATTTCATCATGTCCACGATCAGCCAGCTGGTGCTCTCCTTGAATACCCGGTGCCGTTCCTGGTGCTGGTGTCCGTCCCATACCACGTCGCCGTGGGAGTCGGAGATGCCCAGTACGGAGATCGGCTCCTGGTATACGCCGCCGTTGGCCAGCACGCCGAAGGCCACGGTCATCTGCAGCGGCGTAATGCCGGAGGATCCCAGGCTCAGGCCGAAAGGCGTCTTGTCGATGTGCCCGTCGTCGATGCCCATGCTGTGGAGGTAGTTTACGCTGCGCTCCACGCCCACCCGGCCCAGCAGCGTCTGCGCCGCCGCCGTGTTGTGGGACTTGGCCATGCCTGTCCGCAACGTTTCCGGACCGGTATATCCGGCGCCGCCGTAGTTCTTCGGGAAGCTGTCGTTCCCCCGGGAATCCTTCCATCCGGAGATGGGCAGCGGCATGTTGTAGACCACGGAGGCCGGGCCGGCCCCCATCTCGATGGCCGGGGCGTATACGGAGATCGGTTTGATCGAGGAGCCTACCGGCATCTTCATGTCCGTCGCCCGGTTCATGGTCTTCCGGGCCGTCACCTCCGACCGGGATCCGACCACTGCCAGCAGTTCGCCGGTCCGGTAGTCCAGCACGGCGCAGGCCGCCTGGGGCTGGATGATCTCGGTGTAGGTGCCGTCGGAGTTCTTGCTCCGGTATACCTTGTCGGAGGGATCCCGCAGCGAGGGATACTTGGTCCAGTTCTTCAGCGTATCCTCCACCGTCTGCTGGATGTTCGGGTCAATCGCCAGCTGCACCTTGTATCCGCCGGTCCGCAGCTTGGTCTCCATGGCCGCCCGGTTCTGGGCGGTATCCTGCAGGCCGTTGACCTCCAGCAGGATCTGTACGCATTCCTTCACCGCGTATTCGATGTAGTGGGGATAGCTGTACATGCCGGTGCTGGCGTTCTCGTCCGTCCGCGTTACCACGGCGGTGGCGGTGTCCAGCGCCGCCTCGTATTCTTCCTTGGTGATGAACTGGTTTTCGTACATGCACCGCAGCACGTAGTTCGTCCGGTTGTTGGTCAGCTCGGCGTAGTCCTTCTCCCCGTCGTTCCGGGTGTAGAAGTTCCGCCGCGGGTTGTAGTAGTAGGGGTTGTTCGTAACCCCCGCCAGCATGGCGCATTCCCGCAGCGTCAGCTCGCTCAGCTCCTTGTTGAAGTACCCCTTCGCCGCCGTCTTGACGCCGTAGTAGTTCTCCCCCAGGTAGATCTTGTTCAGGTAGTTCTCCAGGATCTGGTCCTTGGTATATTTCGTCTCCAGCTGCAGGGCCAGGTAGGCTTCCTGGATCTTCCGTTTATAGCTTTGTTCCGAGGAAAGCAGCGTATTCTTGATCAGCTGCTGGGTAATCGTGGATCCGCCCTGGGTGCCCGAGGTCGTCAGGTTCGCCACGAAGGCGCCGACGATGCGCTTCAGGTCCACGCCGCTGTGGGTGTAGAACCGGGCGTCCTCCACCGCCACGAAGGCGTTCCGCAGCCGCTGCGGAATCGACGCCAGCGGCACCGCAATCCGGTTCTCCGTCCCCCGGTATACTGTCAGCAGGTTCCGGTTCCGGTCCATGAATTCCGTGTTCTGGTCCGGGGTATCCAACGCCACCAGGTCCAGTTCCGGCGCCGTGTCCACGTATCCCTTGGCAATGCCCACCAGGGAGCCCAGTACCGCGAATCCGGCCAGCACCGCCACCAGGAACAGCACCCGCACCGTGTTCACCAGTACGCTCAGGACGAAGTTGGGCTTCCGGACTTCCGGACGGAAGATGCTGCGGGGCTCCGGCTTCTTTTCCGGTTCCTCCTCTTCCCATTCTTCCTCCGTCCATTCCTCCGCGCCCCAGTCTTCGCCCTCCGGCGCGTCCCCTTCCGGGTAGTAGTCCCCGTCTATGCCGTCCCCTTCTTCCGGATACGGCATTTCCGGTTCTTCCTCCTCCCGGACCTGGTAATATCTTCCGGTTCCGTCGCCCAGGCCGTCGTCTTCCTCGAGGTATTCTTCCTCTTCCGGAAAACCGTCCTCTGCCCAGCGGTCCCGTTTCTTCTTACCGAACATTTCTCTCCTCCCGCGTTTGCGAAGTCCCGTCCCCGCCCGTGAAAGGCACACAACAGGACATTTTATTATACCACATCCCGCTCCGCCGAAACAAGCAGACCGGATATACATACAACGTTCCCCCGCCCCGACCCGTTCCCTTCTCCCCGGCACCGATTCCGTACAGCCTTCTCCCGTATCAGGCAACAAGTCTTCCGCTGTAACCGGAACACCGTCGCGCCCAGTGTGTCATCCTGAACGAACGTGAAGGATCCCCTAAAATCTCCAAGTTCCCAAAGGAACTCCAATCAGCTCACGTTGTCATCCCGGGGTTCGAAGCGCCCGGAAAACTGTCCAGTGGACAGTTTTCAGCGGAGAACGGGCGGTAGCCCCGGGAGAGTCGAGGGATCTCCTCACCAAAAGTCTGACCATTACACCTGTTCAACCTCAAAATATAAAATTTCTTTTCCCACAAACCCACGAAAAATATTGACATTCCCAAAAAATCGTGTACAATAACCTCGGAAGGTCAAATTTGGTCAAACTCGCTGGCCTTCCAGGAGGAATTTGTTTATGAATATGAATCAACTGACGCAAAAGACGCTCGCCGCCCTGCAGCGGGCCCAGTCTCTTGCCGTGGAATACGGCCATGTGGATGTGCAGCAGGAGCATCTGATTTCCGCCCTGACGGAGAACCCCCAGGATCTTGTTCCCCAGCTCCTTTCCCGCTGCGGCATCTCGGTGGATGCTTTCCGCCGTTCCCTGGAGGAGAATTTCTCCCGAATGCCCCGGGTGTCCGGTTCCGCCGCCTCCCAGCCCGGCTACGCCGCGGATATTGAAAAGGCGCTCCTGGAGGCGGAGAAAACCGCGAAACAGATGAAGGACGAGTACCTTTCCGTCGAGCATCTGTGGATCGGCCTGTGCGCCAAGGCCTCCCCGTCCGTCAGCCGCCTGCTGAAGACCTTCGGCTATTCCCCGGAAGCCTTCCTGAAGGCCCTGATGGAGGTCCGGGGTTCCGCCCGGGTCACCTCCGACAGCCCGGAGGATACCTATGACGCCCTGAAGAAATACGGCACCGACCTGGTGGAGCTGGCCCGGAAGCAGAAGCTGGATCCGGTCATCGGCCGGGATTCCGAAATCCGGAATGTGATCCGGATCCTCTCCCGGAAGACGAAGAACAACCCGGTCCTCATCGGTGAGCCCGGCGTCGGCAAAACCGCCATCGCTGAGGGCCTGGCCCTGCGGATCGTCCGGGGCGACGTGCCCGAAAGCCTGAAGGACAAGACCATCTTCTCCCTGGATATGGGCAGCCTGATCGCCGGCGCCAAGTTCCGCGGCGAGTTTGAGGAGCGGCTGAAGGCCGTCCTGGAGGAGATCCGCAAGAGCGAAGGCAGAATCCTGCTCTTTATCGATGAGCTGCATACCATCGTGGGCGCCGGCAAGGCCGACGGCGCCATGGACGCGGGCAACCTGCTCAAGCCCATGCTGGCCCGGGGCGAGCTGCACTGTATCGGCGCCACCACCCTCAATGAATACCGGAAGTATATCGAGAAAGACGCCGCCCTGGAGCGCCGGTTCCAGCCGGTCATGGTTTCCGAGCCTACCGTCGAGGATACCATCGCCATCCTCCGGGGCCTGAAGGAGCGGTACGAGGTCTTCCACGGCGTCAAAATCCAGGACGCCGCCCTGATCGCCGCCGCCACCCTGTCCAACCGCTATATTACCGACCGTTTCCTGCCCGACAAGGCCATCGACCTGGTGGACGAGGCCTGCGCCCTGATCCGTACGGAGATCGATTCCCTGCCCACGGAGCTGGACGATATCCGCCGCCATATCATGCAGCTGGAGATCGAGGAGGCCGCCCTGAAGAAGGAGGAGGACTCCCTGTCGAAGGTGCACCTGGATGAAGTCCAGCGGGAGCTGGCCGAGCAGCGGGATACCTTCAATACCATGAAGGCCCGCTGGGAGGCGGAGAAGGAAGCCATCGGCAAGGTCACCGGCCTCCGGGAGGAAATCGAGCGCGTCAACGCCCAGATCGAGCAGGCGGAGCGCTCCTATGACCTGAACCGGGCCGCCGAGCTGAAGTACGGCGAACTGCCGAAGCTGAAGCAGGAGCTGGAAAAGGAGGAGGCCGTCGCCGAGGAAAGCCGCGGGGAAAACAGCCTCCTGCGGGACCGGGTCACCGAGGAGGAAATCGCCCGGATCATCTGCCGCTGGACCGGCATCCCCGTTGCCCGCCTCATGGAGGGCGAGCGGGAAAAACTGCTCCACCTGGAGGATGAACTCCACCGCCGGGTCATCGGGCAGGAGGAAGCCGTCCGCAAGGTCTCCGAGGCCATCCTGCGCTCCCGCGCCGGCATCCAGGACCCGAACCGGCCCCTGGGCTCCTTCCTGTTCCTGGGCCCCACCGGCGTCGGCAAGACCGAGCTGGCCAAGGCCCTGGCCCAGGCCCTCTTTGACGATGAAAAGAACATGGTCCGGATCGATATGTCCGAGTACATGGAGAAGTTCAGCGTCTCCCGCCTCATCGGGGCGCCTCCCGGATACGTGGGCTATGACGAAGGCGGCCAGCTAACCGAGGCCGTCCGCCGCCATCCCTACTGTGTCATCCTGTTCGATGAAGTGGAAAAGGCCCATCCCGATGTCTTCAACGTCCTGCTCCAGGTCCTGGACGACGGCCGCATTACGGACAGCCAGGGCCGTACCGTGGATTTCAAGAACGCGATCCTGATCATGACCAGCAACCTGGGCAGCGAGTACATCCTGGACGGCATTGAAAACGGCGAAATCCGGCCCGAAGCCCGGGAGACCGTGGACCGCCTGCTGAAGACCCACTTCCGTCCCGAATTCCTGAACCGGATTGACGAGATCGTGTATTACAAGCCCCTGACCCGCGAGGAAATCCGCGGAATCGTCGGCCTCATGATCGCTAACCTGAACCGCCGCCTGGAAAGCCGCCAGCTGAAGGTGGAGCTGACCGACGCGGCCATGGACGCCGTCATCGAGCGGGGCTTTGATCCCAGCTTCGGCGCCCGTCCCCTCAAGCGGTACCTCCAGGCCCATGTGGAGACCCTCATCGCCCGGAAGGTTATCGCCGCGGACGTGGCCCCCGATTCCGTCCTCACCGTCGACGCAGATGACCACGGCGACATCTTCATTCGTTAACCTGAAACCTTTTGCAGTAAGTCTCCCGCTGTCAGGATTAATCCCAATCGCCTAGTGTGTCATCCTGAGCAAGGGCGGTAGCCCGCGTCGAAGGATCCCCTGACGGTTCCAAGTTCCCAAAGGAACTCCAGCTAGCTCACGTTGTCATCTCGACCGAAGTGGAGAGATCTCAGTTACTCGCTCTCACTACCCAGAACCCGCCGGAGCGGTCCAGTTTCTCCACTTTCCCGTAGATCGTCTCCAGGTACCGGATGCAGCTTTCAGCCCCCTGCTGCTTCCGGATCACCAGGTACAGCGCACCTCCCGGCGCAAGCCGGGTGGCCGCGTCGGCAAACATTTTGTAGATCACCTGTTTCCCGGCCCGGATGGGCGGGTTCGTAACCACGGCGTCGAAGGTCCTGTCCATCAGGGCCTCCATCCCGTCGCTTTCCGCGCAGACCACCTCTGCGCGGTTTCTTTTTGCGTTTTCCCGGCTCAGGTCCAGCGCCCGGGTGTTCACGTCCGCCATCGTCACATGGGTCCCCGGCCATTTCCGCGCAATGGAAATGCCGATCACGCCCCATCCGCACCCCAGGTCCAGGATCTCCCCCTGCATCTCCTCCGGCAGCGCCTCCAGCAGCAGCCTTGTCCCCGTGTCCACTTCCCCCCGGGAGAAGACCCCTGCGTCCGTCTTGAACGTAAGGTCAATCCCCCGGTAACTGAAAGTACATTCCGCCGGGCGGGACGCGCTCTGGGGCGTCCGTGTGTAGTAATGATCGTTCATGCGTCCTTCTCCATTCCCGCGGCTTCGTACAGCTTTGCCAGCTCCCCGGCCGTCAGCTCCCGCCATTCACCTTCCCGCAGGCTCCCGTCCAGCTCCAGCGGCCCGAACCTGCGCCGGTGCAGTTCCAGCACCTCGTGGCCCGCCGCGGCGAACATCCGCTTCACCTGGTGGAATTTCCCCTCCGCCACGGTGACCTCCGCCAGCGAGCTTTCTTCTCCCGCCTGCAGGATCTCCAGCCTTGCCGGCTGTGCCGTGAAATCCCCCAGGTCCATCCCAGCCGCGAAGGTTTCAACCGCCGCTTCCGTCAGTTTTCCCTCCACCCGGACCCGGTAGACCTTGTCCACGTGCCTCCCCGGGCTCAGCAGCCGGTGGTTCAGTTCCCCGTCGCAGGTGAACAGCAGGATTCCCGTCGTATCCTTGTCCAGCCGCCCCACCGGCATGCATCCGATGCTCCGGTAGACCGGCGGCAGCATATCCATGACCGTGGGCTGTCTCGGATCCCTGGCCGCCGTCAGCACCCCCGCCGGCTTGTACATCACCGCGTGGCGCATCAGCCGCCCGTCCATCTCCCGTCCGTTCAGGGACAGGGTGTCTTTTTCCGTATCAAAAGAAAGGGCGGAATCCCGGATGATCCGCCCCTGGACCGCGACCTTTCCGTCGCGGATCCACGTCTTTACTTCGCTCCGGCTGCCCGCGCCCAGCGTGGCCAGCCATCTGTCCAGACGTATTTTCATTGCTTTACTCTTTGATCCCGTGGACAAAAGCCGCCGTCGTCATCGACCGCAGCGGGACCAGCGGCAGCGTCAGCGCCGCGCCGATGCCCACGATGATCAGCGTCACCTTCGTGGAGGGTTTCGGCACGTCCCCCTGCAGCACGCCGCTGATATCGTTCAGCAGCGGCGCATAGCGGAACATCACGATCACAAAGGCGACCAGCAGCGGCAGCAGGTATACCAGGGAGCAGATCCGGCACAGCAGCGCCTTCGGCCGCTTCCCCTTCAGCAGTCCCTTTTCCCCCAGCGCCCAGGCGTGCCGGTCCCCGCTGTGGAACCCGCAGCCGATCAGCGCCAGCAACGCCAGCCCCGCCAGGATCAGCAGCAGGTAGATCGCGCCGGTCTTCGTGTCCTGCCCGCCAAAATTGTAAATCTTCTGCATCACGGTCAGGCCGTCCGTGTTGCCGACGCCCGCGTACTGCATCCAGGCGTAGGTCACCGCCGCGATCAGCGGCAAGGACCACAGGAGCAGCAGCCCCAGCCTCCGCAGGCCGTAGCAGACCTTCTTCCCGTAGCCGTCGAAATCAACCAGCCGCAGGGAGAAGAGGCTCCCCCCGCTGAGGCAGTCCTGCATGGCGGCGGCCGCGTTCACCCGGGCCGGCACCTTGATCAGCAGCCACATGGGCACGCTCAGCGCCGCCAGGTACTTCAGCGGGCCCTTCTGCGTCAGGAACAGCAGCGGCACGAGGCACATCAGCGTCAGCGCGCCTTCAAGGGCCAGGAACTTCAGGGCCTCCCCCTTCTGCTCCTTCACCTTCCGTCCGGCTTCCCGGAATGCCTGAGATATCTTCATTGGAAATCCTTTCTTACCCCTGGGTGCGGATATAGTTGATCAGTCCGCCGGAAAGGATCATCCCCCGCTGCCGCTCTGTCAGCGGAAGCAGTACCTTGTAGGATTCCTGCTTCGTCTCGTTGCGCAGCTCCAGTTCGTCCTTCCCCGCGGCGATGGCGGCCCGCACATCCGGCAGGCTCAGTTCATCCATCTGGTCAATTTTATCATAATCCGCCTCATTCGCAAAGGCCAGGGGAAGAATTCCGTTGTTGATCAGGTTTGCCTGGTGGATCCGGGCAAAGCTCTTGGCCGCCACGGCGCGGATGCCCAGGTACAGCGGCACCAGCGCGGCGTGCTCCCGGCTGGAGCCCTGGCCGTAGTTGGATCCGGCCACCAGGATGCCGCCCTTCTCCGCCTTCGCCCGGGCGGGGAAGGTCTCGTCCACCGGCGTCAGGCAGAAGTCGCTCAGGTGCGGGATGTTGCTGCGGAAGGGCAGCAGTTTCGCGTTGCTGGGCATGATATGGTCGGTGGTGATATTGTCTTCCATCTTCAGCAGCACCTTGCCCCGGACCGTGTCCTCCAGGTCGTGTCCCAGCGGGAAGGGCTTGATGTTCGGGCCCCGGACGACTTCCACGCTGTCCTCCCGGCCTTCTTCCACCGGCGGGATCACCAGGTTGTCGTTCACGTCGAAATGCGTGGGCTGCTCCACCGTCAGGTCCAGGTCCAGGGTCCGCGGGTCGGTCAGCACGCCGGCGATGGCCGTCACCGCCGCCGTCTCGCAGCTCGTCAGGTAGATGCCTGCCGAGGCAGTCCCGCTGCGGGCGTAGAAGTTCCGGTTGTTCGTGCGCACGGAGACCGCGTTGGTCTTCGGGCTCTGGCCCATGCCGATGCAGGGGCCGCAGGCGCACTCCAGGATCCGGGCGCCGGCGTTCAGCATGTCGGCCAGGGCGCCGTTCTCCGCCAGCATGGTCAGCACCTGCTTGCTGCCGGGGCCGATGACCAGGCTCACGTCCGGATGCACGGTCCTTCCCTTCAGGATCCGGGCCACCCGCATCATGTCCTGGTAGCTGGAGTTGGTACAGCTGCCGATGAACACCTGGTCCACCTTGATCGGGCCCACCTTCTGTACGGTTTCCACGTTGTCCGGCAGGTGGGGCCGGGCCACCAGGGGCTCCAGCTCATCCAGGTTGATTTCGATCATTTCGTCGTATTCTGCGTCCGCGTCCGCATTCAGTTCCCGGAAGTCCTGCTCCCGGCCCTGGGCCTTCAGGAACGCCCGGGTCACTTCGTCGCTGGGGAAGACGCTGGTGGTTGCCCCCAGCTCCGCGCCCATGTTCGCGATGGTCGCCCGCTCCGGCACCGTCAGGCTCTTCACGCCCTCGCCGATGTATTCCATCACCTTGCCGGTGCCGCCCTTGACGCTCAGCCGCCGCAGCACCTCCAGGATGATATCCTTGGCCGCCACCGCGTAGGGCAGCTTCCCGTTCAGCTTCACGCCCACCACCTTCGGGCAGGTCAGGTAGTACGCGCCGCCGCCCATGGCCACGGCCACGTCCAGTCCGCCCGCGCCGATGGCCAGCATGCCGATGCCGCCGCCGGTGGGGGTATGGCTGTCGCTGCCCAGCAGCGTCATCCCCGGCACGCCGAAGCGTTCCAGCTGGACCTGGTGGCAGATGC
>Ga0310690_10002167_pt1 | contig 32673 bp, 55 predicted proteins | sample AusTroGonzalo_MG_2_FD_207661 | JGI IMG/M metagenome (GOLD analysis project Ga0310690, IMG submission 207661) | Bovine rumen microbial communities from tropical cattle in Woodstock, Queensland, Australia - Gonzalo_04 (v2) (version 2) | ecosystem: Host-associated > Mammals > Digestive system >...
GGCACCTTGGCAGACCGGGGGGATTCCTCCCCACCCATCAAAACCATTTGCCATCCGAAACATTTACGATTGATCTCACGTAATGCTTGTCAGTCGAAATTTTCGCACCTTTTTTCTGATTACAGATGTAATGTGCTGCCTGAAGGTTATCCCAATCTTCCGCAGCTTCTCTTCTGGAACTGTAACCGAACTCTTTATACCTTGAAATAGGTTTTATTTCATCTATTACAAACGATAACGGATGAGCTGCATCTGAAGGCTCATCATAATGAATCGGGCCAAGCCTTCCTTGACAGATTCCGCAAGGAGCATCCATTGCTTTGAACCTGGCCCGGTTCTTCCTACGTAGGTTTCCGTTTCTGTTACGAGGGTTATAACTTTCCATACCCGACTCCTCTATAGAGGGCGGTCATTTTACAAGCCCCCTGTTTCATAAATACCATGCACCCCACCAAAAGAGGGCATGGGTTCTTTTCCATGCCCCCTGGGTATCAAGAAGGTGCCTGCGCCAGTGATTATATATAGGGGATGGTTAAACTTGTTTTTGCAAGAAGGGCGCACAGGCGACACCCTTCATGCAGGAGTTAAATAAAAATAGGAACTGCTTTTGCAATTCCTATTTTTACCACTTACATAATATCATATATTTTTTTGGTTTTTTTGGTTTTTTTATTCTTCACCGGGATTTCTTGGTACAACCTTGCCTTCGGCTACCAATCTGTCATAAGTTGTTTTATCCATTTTAACAATGGTATGGGCTCTTGTGAGGCCTGTATAACTCGCTATTACATTGCCCATTGTATCGCCGGCATCCCTCAATTCTTTCTTAACACCATCACTGTTTCGCATATTATTGAAGGCTTTCCATCCGTTTTTGTTGTTTAAAACAACTTTATCAACTTTATATCCCATCCTGTAACCTCACTTTTACTAATTACACAATAGCATATATCTCATTGGTTTTTTTGGTTTTTTTAATCCACAAACCCTTTTTTCGAATAATCCACCTTAATTCCGATGCCGTCAAGGAACTCTTGGCACTCTCTGGTCCACTTACCCTTAACCACACCTACCAGCTGAAATGTTTTATATCCCCAATCAATTATGTAGTCTCCTGAATTGATGTAATAATCAAAACCGCATCCGTCCTGTTCGAGTTCTATAGTCCATGGATCACAGTCCCTTTCAAGCACTTTTAAGAGCTTATCCTTTTGCCATAGTCCACACATAAGAGAAACCTCAAAGCTGCTGCCATGTTTTCTCTTCTTCCATCCCTTTATTCCAGTCTCCTCATCTGTTTCATCCCAGGATTTCTCGAAATTCATCATGGCTACATTATTTTTAAGGTAAACTGCTGCCTCTTTTACCCTTTTAGTATCAACAGGTCTGCGGATAAAGATATCATCTATCATCAATAATATGATTTCATCGTCTATCTGATTTAGGAACTCTCTTACACCTTTCGTCCAATGAGATAAATCTTCCGTTACCGATATTGTTTTATAATATGGATTGACTATCCCATTGGTATAATAGATTACTTCAGGATGCTCAGGCCAATATTTTTCCATGCAATGATGGAATGGAGCAAAGGTTTCTTCATTTTTATCACAACTTAAAACCGCTATTTTCATTATACATACTCCCAAGCCTTTAATTCTTCAACCAAATATCTGCCTCTTTCTGCATCCACCGTTTGAATCTGACCGGGATTAAAATGTCTATTAAGTATTACATCATTAAATCTGACCTTGCACTTAATCGTCACCATGCTTTCATCATATTTATATGAATGTGTCGGTACCGTATCTCCAAGAACCTGCTGCCATTGATGAATGATAAATTCCGTATCATGAACATAGGTTTTACATTTTGGAATCTTATTATGTATGATCTGAATGGCTTCATCGGTCATTTCTTCTATATTGAAGGGAACAATATATCCGTTTTCGCCTGTTTTGAATCCTACTTCCGGGAGTGCCTTTATCGGAGTGCTTAAAACAGGTACCTTAAGCTGCAATGCTTCCTGAATCGAATAACAGAATGCTTCCACATCAGAGAGTTGTACCAAATAATCGGCTTTTGCTATATACGGCTTAATGTCCAATGTCGGCGGAAGCTTTACGAAGCCTTCAGGGAATGTCTTGTCATTATGGGCCGTAAATACGAACCATATAAAAGGAACATTGTTCTTTTTGAACTTATCTGCCAACTTAAGCATTCGATCATAGCCCTTTTCATTGGTAAGACGAGTTGCCGATATCAAAATAAGTGCTTTTTTCGTTCTGATATCACCGGGCATATTGGAGATGACCTTTCCTTTTTCATTAAATGACTCTCTGGAAGCATCGGATACGAAAATCGTTTCATCACAGTCTTTTGGAACATTTATAATACCGTAACTGTCAATTCTGCAGGTATGAACAAGTCTAATTTTACGTTTTGCGGTCACTTTTTGCGGAATTTTATCAAAAATGCCGTTAATAATGAGTGTATCGCACTTTATTTTTTGATCTCCGTTATGAACACATGGTACCAGCTTTCTTAATCTCTGAATCTGCTTTGAGGAGCATTTATCATAAAGAATCAAAATATCATAATATTCTTTCATCTGTGAGCAGAAATTATAAAAGAAGGTTTCTACACCGCCGATCTCCTGCACCCAGTTATAATAAAGTACCACCTGAGTTGTAATATCAGGTTCGTCAAATTCTCCTTTGGATTTTCTGACGGAAAGACCGTCCTGTCTACCTACACGATAATGATATATCGGTTTTGATACAAATGTATGGCTTTCTGCCTTTGGTAATCGATTAAGAAAATCATCATCCTCGGCTACAGGCATTTTTTCATCAAATTTCATGCCTCTTATATATTCTTTTTTGAATACACGGTTCCATACGCAACGATTATAAGGTCCGAACTCGTCTTTCATGTTCCTAATCGTTTTTCCGAATCTTCCATCCATGGATTTCCATGAGAGATAAACCGTATCAGGTTCTGATTCTATTGCCAGGAGAATCTGCTCGACATAATCTTCCGTAACCATATCGTCAGAATCTATAAAAGCAATATATTCACCTTTAGCCTTTTTGAGCCCGGTATTTCTTGCTGCGGAAACTCCTCTATTGGATAAATGACGTAAAATGATCATATTATCCATCATCTGCCATGGACAATACTCTTTTTTGCTTCCGTCATCGACAATTATGACCTCGCACTGCTTCGTAAGCTGTGGTTCGAGCTTAATCAAAAGCTGATCTGTATATTCTTGCGTATTAAAATACGGTATTATGATTGATAATTTTACTGCTGCCATTCCGGTACCTCTTTTGCTTTGTATAATTCATTAACCTTAAATATCCTGCTGCCAACTTTGTAATAGGCATGTAATCTTTTATTCATATCTCTTCCCGGACAATATTCCAGCTTGCCTTTAATGATCTGTCCGTCATAAAACTCTGCCTCGATATGTTTTCCGAGAAGCTCTACCATATCAGGTATCGTCATTTTCTTTTTCCTCAACCTTTTTAATATGATTATTTATTATTCGTTCTACATCAATGTTTTTAATGTAGTAATCTCCGTCTTGATGCATTGTGCTTTGCTGATTAATTTCATTTTTTATTTCTTCTGACCAAACCAAAAGAATTTCATAAGCATCTAATATTCCATCAGCGAGTTTCTGCCAATCAAACTTATTTAATGTCTCTATAATTATTTGACCTGCTTGCTCAGGAGTCACACCATACTTTCTCTTAAATGCTTTTCTCTTCTGTCTCCAATTCACTTTTATTCTCCTTTCATCAAATCAAATATTTGTTTTTTTATATCATTTTCTATTGTTTGAACTATCATTTCATTAACATTTGAGCCTTTATCTTTCCTGCAATCCATACATTGTTTTGCTGTAATAAGTCCCTTATATGAACAATGAATGTATAAATGATGTCCGGAATCTCCCATATAAAAACAGCATTTATTCATTTTTTAACTCCTCTTTAATAGCATAATGCGAAGGATTAATTCCTTCTGTAATTTCATACTTAATAGAAGGTACGGAATCCATATCTGCGTGAATTGTAATATTTACTTCTTGCGTAAAATCTGAATTATTCAATACTTCTTTAACTCGACCTATAATTGCTGATTTAATTCGATCCATCATTTGTAATCACCTCCACCTTCTTCACATGCCATGCTCTGAATGCCCAGTCGCCATCCTTTGTGGATATATAAAAGTGTTTGGGCCTGCGATAGTTATATAATTCGCAATATGAAGGTACATATTCCAAATAACCTTCAAGTATTTTTCCGCTTTTCTCGCTTTTCATATTATCTTCGAAATATACTCTGACCTTCAGGCCAACATATTCCATTAAATCTGTAATAATCATTCCTCATCCTCCTTCCCGGATATAATAATGATGGCTATAATGCTTGCTGCTACCCCAATAACCAGTGTGAGTACAAAATCCCAACTCATAAAACCTCCTATACGTCAAAACCCCTTATCATATTATCTCTGACTGCCAGATACATAATGTTTTGAAAGATCTCAGCACCGGCATCGAATCCAAACTGCTTAAGCACGTCCACGGTATCGGATACTGCCTTTTCAGCCTGGAGCGGACAGCCGTTTTTAAGATTTTCCTCATACATCTGCATCATATCTTCGTAAGCTGCTGCCGTTATGAACATTTCTGCCCCTTTCTGATAATCAATATCTTGTCTGCATACTCTTTGCTATGAAGGTCATACCATTCATCGCATTCTTCCTTGGTACCTCTAAAAAGGATTCTCTGTGAGCTGGCTTCTTCTATAAAGTGATCTCTCTCATTCTTCATATTCATCCGCTCCCTTCTTTAAAAGTATGTTGCGGATCCTCTCAGCCTTGGAAATAAGTGTATGGATATTGGATAATGCTGCTGCCTTGTCATTTCTCTTAATAGCCGATGAAAACTTTTCGCCTGCCGACTGCCATTCCAAAAATGTATCCATCAGTTCATCATCTTCTGAAAGATTTTCTGTTTCTGAAATTTCCTCTTCCTGAACAACTTCAACTTCAGGTACCGTACTTTCTTCTTCGGCTTCCTGGATAACCGGTGCTTCTTCCATAGGAGCTTCCTCAACCTTAGGTTCTGCCTTAGGCTTGGCAGGTGTTTTGACTTTCTTGGAATCAGGCTTATTCGGTTTCTGCTCTTTTTTCTCGAGTTGCACCGGTGCAACTTCTTTTTCAGGGAAGTCTATTCCATAAAGTTCCTTATAAACCTCTTTGTAGCCTATGGAATGTACTGAGTACCATAAACTATCCCATGCCTTTGACATTTCTTCCCATGTTCTTGAAGTTTTTTCGTTAGTTCTTGCATTTATGATGGTTATTTCAGACTCTTTGCAAATAATCATCAGTTTGCCTGTACCCATAACCCTGACTATATACATCTGATCCGCTATAGGAGCCAATGTCTTTTTTATTTCAATGTCCGGAAGAGTCATTACCCTTTCAAATACTTCAGGATAAGCTTTTCCAATCTCAAAGACTGCTGCCATCAAAATATCATCCTTTGCAAGCTTGGCTCCTGCATCGTTTGATTCTTCTGCTTTGACTTTTTCAACATAATCCTCAATCGGAGTTATTGTCTGCTCCTCTTTGACTTCCTTCTGAATCGTCTCTATATCTTCCACGGTATATTCAGGAGACAGTTCTTCTGTAATCTCTTCCGGGAGTGTAAGCATAACTCCAAGCTTTCTTGTTCCGAAGCCTTTATACTCGTCTTTAAGTTCCAATGAATTACCGCCTTCGGAAAAACGATCGTTGATGCGGATGAATCTTGATACCTGGGTTTTTTCAAGACCAAATTCTGCCTTGGCAAAATCTACGTAAGTAGTATGCTCGGAATACTTAAGTATATCTGTATCTCTTGCCACCTTAAGCAGGTACCCGATTCTGACAAAACTCTCGGAAGCGGATGCAAGTTACGCTCCGAGTTCTGCTCTATATTCTTCATAACCTTTCTGATAAACTATCTCGTTCATTTATGCTCCTTTCCTCTTGGCCTCTCTCTTAAGTGCCTTTATGTCCAGCTGTTTAACATATTTATTAAGCCATCTGTCTATTTTTGCTTCATCGGGCTTTTTGTCATAAGCTCCGTACCACTGAACTATCTCGCCTGTCGGTTCCATCTCAATTGTGATATACGGTGTATTTTCCTTTTTTCTCAAGAAGAGAATGATCGACTCCTTTTTAGCATGTGCATTGAGATAAGTATCACCGCCTACACAATGATGTAAGATTCTTCCTTCCTCGATTATTTCCGCTGCGTTCTTGGCAGGTCTTACAAAAAGCTTGCCGGAATGGTAGGAATAAATCTTGTCGGCCTTTTTAAATCTTTGACTGATTGCTTTGTACATATTGTTTGCAGCTTCTTCTCTTCTTTTCGCTGCTGCCTCGTTTCTTTCTATTACAGCTTTATCATGCTCGGCTTTAAGATCATGCGGATAAATGGTGATTGAATTTGTCATATCATATCCGAGTTCTTCTTTCATATCCAGGTAATCAGAATAAGTTGTGAGCACGTATGATTTGGTAGAGCCTACCTTTTTCTTGTAATAGGTGTTGACTCTGTTTATAAGCTGCTTAATAGTCATATATTTAAGGCAATTCTTAATATTATAATCTCGGCCTATAATTGCTTTCAGAGTTTTAACCTCTTCGTCTGTGAAATGAATTTTTAACTTTCTTTCAAGGCGGTAAACCTTTAAGAGTTCAAAATCATCACCATCAATACAGCTGAAACCTTTAAATCTTGATTTATAAATCTTTAAATAATCCCAGGGATTCTTTGCTCTGCCATTTAGGTTTGCTGCATAACCTTTCATTTTACTTCTGACGATAAAAGACATATTCAATTTGACAAGCATTTCTGTTTTTCTGTCTTTTGCATAAACCGAAAGATAATCCCAAATTGAATCTCTCTCATTTGTCGAATAATAATATCCCCCGGAAGTGCTCCACCTTTCAGACCAGTTGTATTCATCGGCAAAGATTTCTGCTTCTTTTGCATCCTGAAAGTGTGCATATTCTGCGCCGGTACCGATAGCCTCTTCAAATGTATCAGGATAAATCGGACCGCATGCGGACGCAAAGCCTGCTGCCCTTGAAGCCCATTTATCAGGTTTAAATTCATTAGTCACCGAATCATATTCCCATCCGCAATATTCCTTGTAAGACTCTTCCGGGGATATATAAAGCCTCCTGATTTCCTGCTTAACGATTTCTTCGTTGTCATACACTTCCGGGGAATAAAGTCTTAATGTTACTCTGAATCCTCTTAAGACGAATATCTTCTCTCCCAGGTTCTGACCTATCCAATAAGTCTGATGTCTTTCTGTCGGTGTCGTTTTCTTATGTAGCGAGAATAACCGAAGCTCTTCGTTGCAATATGGACATGTGGTGAATTTGTAAGGATTTGTTTCGCCTGAATATTTACCGCCTAATTTGATGTCTGTCGGTGTGTATGTATGGCACTGTGTGCAATAAAGCATCTTTTCAGGCTTGGTTTCTTCTATGAACTGCGCTTCGGGGTAGTAAGTTCCGACATATCCCGTCCATGCTCCCGAAAAGCGGAAGCCTGCTCTTATAAAATCATCAAAATCATTAGGCAAGGGTTTTAACATTTCATGAATTTTTTCAGCATCCATATCAACCCTCCAAATAATAATCTCTTAAGATCTTCGTAACCGTTGCATATCCCGGAATACCCATTTCAACTCTGGCATGAATACCGGCAGCTTCCATCACCTCTTCGGGAACTGCTGCCTTTATCTTCCAAGACTGTTTCAAAACAGCTCCTATAGCACCGGCAAGAGATTTGCCTTTCTTTCTAACCGCAAGAGCCATCTTTTCATCTTCTATGGATTCTTTGATGATATAATCAGCCCAGTCGGACATGATTTCTGTTAAACCCATATCCTGTTTTTCAATATTGATTTTTCCTATAGCTGCCATCGATGAATTGCAAAGCTCATCAACAATACCGTCAATGTAGTCCTGTGCATCCTCTTCATCGATGCCGTTTTCTTTAGCAAGTGCTTTCAAGGCATTGAAGTCTCCTTCTTCTTTCTGGCCTTCAGCTGCTTTATTGATTTCTTCCCAGGAATCAAATTCTCCAAATCTATCAAACATACTTATTTCCTTTCTTCGAAATGGTATTTAATGCAAAGCCAAGTAAGAACAAATACCACTCCGATAAAAAATCCCATAATGACAGCTGTAACATCTCTTCCTGTGATGTAAAAAAAGCCATCATCATAAACCCACTGCATCTGTGCTTCAAACATTTGATTAAGGTCAACCATTAAAATCCCTTTCTTCCTCAAACATCTTTTCCGCCTTGTCGAAGAAATCATTCACCTGATGGTCCATATCTCTGAATATGGATGCCAGATCATCTACGGTACCGGACTCATCCAATATTTCTTCAAGCGGAATTGTTACCGCTTCCCCATATTTAATCTTCGTTTCCGTCAATATGAGTTCTCGGCCTCTGACCACCTCATCGTTCTTGTATGTAACATCAATGATTCTTCCGTCTATCGTTTCCATCCATTCGCTCATGCTCATAACATCTTTATTCCTCTCTTTTTAAGTCGATAACAATAGCTGAGTTCATATCCGACATCCTTGGCGATCTTCTCCATCTCCTGGCATCCAACATAAAATGCCATCAGAATTGTTCTCTCCGGAGAAACTTCCAATGTGTATATTTTTTCAGTTATCTCGTTTATCACAATTTGTTTTTCCTTTTGGAGTGCTTCCAGTTCTCTCTTAGCTTCGTCTATGTCCGCCATGATTGATTCAAATTTATTCTCAGGTGTGGTCCCAACCGGAACCTTATCATAAGAGATACCCTGCAATCCGCAGCAAGTGTAAAGAGCTTCTATCAGATAAATCTTTTCACGGATCTGAAAATCTAACTTCCTTGCTCTGGATAACCACTTGCTCCCTTCCATGTAATCCATCTTGATACCCCCTCACATGTAATTCTTTCCGAACTCTTTCATCCAAAGTGCGTAACTATGCTCCATCATAAAATCCTCCTGAGCTATTTCTTTAAGCTTTCTATCAAGGTTTTCATCGTAAGAACTATTCTTTTTTGAATCATCATGCACCTGCGAATGACATATATAACAAAGTGGAACAAGAAGTCCGTATTTTTCGGATTTCTTTTTATTTGTTTTTGTACCGTGCATCACATGATGTATTTGGTGCATTGGTTTGCCACACCAAAAACAATGTTCCCAATCATTGTCTTTTATCATTATCGATTTGAGTTCCATAATCTCTTCATCCTCTCAATCTCCGCCGGGCTTAATGTCTCGACTCCCAGTTCCTTCGCATCCTCGATGGTACCGTCTATCAAAATTGACATTTCCCTGTTGTCATATGTATGGGATCCTCTGACCAAAGCATAATGCGTAAATTCTGTATTATTTACCTTGCCATATCCAACAGGAACGCAATGCAGGTCTTCCTTTTCCATCATGTCTATGTCAGATCTGACAGATATAAGCAACGGGCCCGTATCGGTAAGTTCCCTTTGGCCATATCTTCCTAAAAGAATATTTTTTGCCCTGGCTTTGCTTATCGGCGGTTTCTGTGCCTCAGCTATCTTACCTACAAGAACATGGAAGTAAGCATTAGCATTTAAGCTGCGCTTCCTTGTGATCCTCTTCACTATGAGTCGAATCCTACCGGCTATACCGGTAATCTCGTCTACGGAATCAACCTCAAAGGTCACTCGAAACTTTCCTTCGTATGTACGAATAATATCTATAAGTGTTCCTTCCATACTCAACCTCTCGTTTCACGTTCCAGAGCTTCGAAATCATAATTGCCATGAATGTAATTCTGATATGTTCCGCTCTTCTGTGATTCCGAATTGTCATAATTGCCGTCCCTGATCTTCTCAAAATTGTCAGGTGTGATTATCCAATCAAATGTTGCACTCCAACCTCTATCATTACTTCCCTGCAAAAACTTACTCTTGTTTGCCTTCTCAAAGACTTCCCGGATTTCTTCAAGGGAATACTGCTGCCCTAACTTCCTGATCTTTGGAAGAGAAGCTTTACCGATTGTCATGCAGGGTTTAAAGAATATGCATATCTTATTAAAAAGATTCTGAACTTCTTCGGGATTGATTGAGCTCTCTCCCTCTTCTTCTCTTCTTATATTTTTATTTTCTTTATATTCTTTTATGGTGTTAGTTGAGTGTTGATTGAGTGTTAGTTGTGTGCCAGCTTGTGTGTTGTTTTGTGTGTTAGCACTCTTTTCCAATACTTGAAACTTTTCCCAATTTGCAATGCTTATAATGGAAAATTTGTTTGTTGATTTGATTGTTATTTCGCCTGTCGATTTTAGATGTTTTATTGCAGTTCTTACGGACTGCTTTGAAATACCTAATTGTTTTGACAATGCGTTATATCCTGTCACTAAACTTCCTTTCGGAATATCGTAACCTCTAAATCTTGAATCATCCCAGTTAGCATTTAGCAATAAATGAAGGAAAACAACTTTTGTATTCGAGTCCTGGTACCACTCCCAGCTCGTCATGGATCGGAAGAGTTTTATATAACCTTCATCCACTGTGTCTCCTTTCCTGCAAAGTCTCGGCTTCCGTGATGAAATGCCAAGCAGTTACCATCTCCGAGACTTCGCATTTTAATTAATCAAGGCATAAACGGAAACCATCTTGCCTGTATATTTGCATTTTTTCTTGCCAATTGGCTCTACGATAAACATGTTTGACATCTCTGTGAGTCTCGGAGCTGAGAAGTTTCTCTCTGCCGTAGGTGTAAAACCTTTTTCGCACATATATACAGCTATTTCTTTTGCCGTGAGCGGTTCTTCGTGCTCCTCGAGAATTTGAATAATTTGTTTGTATCTTTTTTCTTTATTAACAGTCTCATGTGAATCGTGTCTTGTATTTAATGTGACGATTTCGCCAGGTAAATTCTTTTCAATCATTTGGACTCCTTTCCGTAATTGAAACAAACTCCTAATCGCTCGAATACATTGAACATCTCCCAGAGAGTCCAATCAGTCTCACCAGATAATTTTCGGGAGATAACACTCTGATCAAGATTAAGCTCATAAGCTATATCGCCCTGGCTTATCTTTTGCCTTTTCATCTCTCCCCGGACGTAATCATTCAATTGTTTGTATTCTTGGGATGTTTTGTTAAACTTCATCTGAACTGCCTTTCGTTCTGATGTAATAGATAAGACCACCGATAAAAAATCCAATCGGGAAATACAAGAGTTCTGCCATCAATAGCCAGAAACGAAAATTGAAAATTTCTGAAAAATTTGATATAATACTCATTGGAGATTTTCTCCTTTCTGTAAAAAGTTTTTACGGTTACATGAAACTCGGCTCCGCAACAGTCGGGTTTCTTTTTTTCTTTTCATGTCTTTGCCCCTCCTTTACTTTCATTTTCTTAAAGTTTTTGGGTAAAATAAAAAGCACCTACCTCGTCTTCCCTTATATCAAGGGCATTGCTCCACTGAATTATGTTCTTATCAGAAAAGCCACTTCTTCCATTTAATTTAGAAATAACAATCTGTTCAGAAACACCTAATTCTTTAGCAAATGCTCGGTAAGTGCCAAATTTTTCGACAATACGTCCACGCAATTTTGAATGCATAAGTTCCATAAGTCGATCTCCTTTCTTAGGTTTGCTTGTAAAAATACTTTAACATTTTGAAAGTATGGTGTCAATATGTTTTTTTAATTTTATGAAAGTTTTATTTTAATTTATTGAAAGATATTTTTTAATGTGGTAATATATCCACACATACAATTAAGGAGATTAATATGATAGAAATAAAAGAAGAATTTAAATATAGATTGGAAAAAGCTCTGTCTGCAAGAAATATTAAACCTGCAGATTTGACCAGAATGTCCGGAATTTCTGAAGCAACTATTAGTCAATATCGTAGCGGTTATTCAAAACCGAAAGATAAACGATTAGTTAAAATAGCAAATTGTTTAGACGTGAATCCGACTTGGCTCATGGGCTTAGATGTTCCCATGGAAAGCATCGAACAATTAGAAAGAAAAATGGCTAAAGCAAGACTGGATTTATTAGGTATTGATGATAACGATGTTGAAGCTTTAGAAAATAACGCAAACGAATTTAACTCAGCTAAAGAAGATTATTTGAAATTAAAGCAAGCAAATGAGTTTGTTGAATTATGGGAAAAAGCTACTCCAGAAGCTCGGAAGCTTGTTGAGCAATTTTTAAGATCGTCTCAACAGTAATCTGATCTTCTTCATTTGCATTTAAATATAAAATTAATATCTCTCTTTTATCCATAATTATACCTCTAAAAACTAACGGAGATTCCTATAGCAATATTTAAGTTAACCCAATGTTATTGATGTTTCTATCAAGAAGATTTGCTTATGGAGTCTCCGCTATCTCTCTTCGAAAAGATATTATCAAACCAGTTTGACACATAGAAGTTTCACTTTAACCCACTTTTGACATAGGAGAAATGCCAATGATTGACACAAGAGAAATCATATTGAAATTAAAACAAGCGAAGCAGGAAAAGAATCTTTCCAACAATGATATAGTCGAATTGACTAATCATTATGTATCAGCTTCTTCGGTTCAGAGAGTATTCAAAGATGGTTCAGAAAATGGTTCATTTAGATATGAGGACACCATTAGACCGCTCGTAAAGGCCTTATTGGATGTCGACACCATAGAAGAATCTGATGATGCAGATACCAAAGCATTGAAATCTTTACTCAAATTGAAGATTCAACGCATTGAAGAACTGGAGAAACAGATTTCAGATCTTCGTCTCCTGCTCTCGGAAGAAAAGGTTAAAAGCTGCGAGAAAATGGATAGAGAACGTGCTCAGTATGAAAAGCACATCAAATTACTGGATGAACAGATTGCTATTAAAGATAAACGAATGGAAGAAATGAAAACACGATATGACAGAAAAGATGCTCAATATACAGAGCTTGTCGACAGATTACTTAATTGTCATGGCTGCAGCAAAGGAGAATCAAAATGACAATTGAAAAACGAGGAGACAATTACAGAATATCTGAAACCCGAAACGGAATCCGCCGGCGAGTAACACTTGATCACGAGCCTGGTAAACGTGAAGCAAAGGATATAATGAACAAAGCCTTTGGATCCTACCATAATTCAATGGTTTTTTCTCATGCTGTGGAAGTTTATATTAAATCCAAAGAAAACATTTTATCACCTGCAACTATAAGAGGATATCGAGGCCTGATTAACAACATAAGCGAAACCATAATGAATATGCAGCTTGATAAAATCACTCTCCCGGTGCTTCAGACTTTTATAAACGAATATTCCGCTTCCCATTCACCTAAAAGTGTTAGGAATATGAATGGTTTTATTGTTGCGGTCTTAAATTATAACGGAGCTGAAGTTAAAACACCAAGATTGCCTCAAAAGGAAAAGAAAGACATCTACATTCCTACGGAAGAGGATGTAAAACGAATCTTACAAGAATTTAAAGGGCATCGTTATGAGGGCTTTATAATTTTGGCCACAATGGGATTGAGAAGATCGGAAATTTGCGCCCTTGGTACCGATGATCTGAAGGGAAATGTATTAACCATCAATAAGGCTCTGGTCCAAAATGACAAAAAAGAATGGGTAATTAAGACAACTAAGACAGAAGCTTCTACCAGATCAATCATTATACCTGACGAGCTTGTGAAAATTCTTAATGAACGAGGATTCTATGAAGGTAATCCTGAAAACTTGTATTTTAACCTACAACGTGCTCAAAAGCGATTAGGTATACCACAGTTCCCTTTACACAAATTGAGGCATTTCTTCGTCTCATACATGCATAATTTGGGCTATACGGACAAGCAAATCCAAGAAATGGGCGGATGGGCCTCAACAGAAAATTCTGTTATGAAATCTGTATATCAACATGCTATGGAAATGAATAAAGTTAAAACTGAAATGGCAAACAGTATCGGCTCCTTAATGAGCCCCTAATTTTTTTATTTTTTCTTTGGGGCAATCTTGGGGCAAAAAAGTTATGTATTTGGTGCATATTTATGCATTTGATGCATATTTTTGAAAAAAGAAAAAGTCCCGAAGTACCTGATTATAAGAGAAAATCAAGTATTTTCGGGACTTACCACTAAAGAGCGATAGACGGGACTCGAACCCTATCTATAGGTCTTACAACTCCCCATTTTACAGCACTTTCAAAATCATTGGGGCAGTATTGGGGCATTTTTACATATTTTGCATCTGTTTTATCCATGCAACTTTCTCAACATATTCATTATGAGCTTTGTCCCAGGCATCCTGCATGGCTTCAGGTATCTCAGGATATACTCTTTTAAGTTCTACGATATCCTCAGATGCAAACTGATGAATCGTCATTGCATGTCCGAGTTCCTGCATGCTCATTTCTTTATATCTTGTATAACGGTTTGAATCTCCCTTTGCCTTATACCAAAGGGCCTTTTCCATGTATTCTTTTGCACCATCGATTTCGTCATTTATCTTTTCAACATATTCTTTGATCTTTTTCATAATGTCTCCTATAAACAAGGGATAGAGATTTCTCCCTATCCCGGAATGAATTACATAATAGCAGTTCCTGCTACAACAGGCGGAAATGAACCTGCATCATAACTCCAAGAGTTAGGGAAGCGAAGCATACCACTTGTAGCCTGTGCCAACTGTAACTTGCTTACTTCTGCCTGAAGAGCTTCAATCTTGTTCTGTGAGATCATATCTTTTACAGACTGAATCTGAGCTGTAAAGTTAGCATTTGTTGCAGCATCTCTCATGGCACCTTCATAATTCGACTGCATGATTAACTGCTTTGTGCTGCAGCAACATTCGTTCTGATTAGCAAGAAGATTAGCCTGTGCTGCTGCTAAGCCTGAAATGTCTCTTGCAAGCTCATTATAGAGTCCCTGGTTAGCCATCAGACTATCATGGAAAGTCGAGTTAGTAGCAGCGACTGACTGAGCTGTGCCGGAGTTAATTGCAGAAAGAATTTCTCTTTCGTTTGCCATAGAGTTCTGTGCATCAAATCCTCTCTGAATGTCTGCATTAAGCGCATTAGTGTTGCCGTTTCCGCCGAAGCCGAATCCACCACCGCCGAAGAGACAAAGGATTGCAAAGAGGAATATTAAGCCATCAATACCCATGTTCATGTTATCCATAGTGTTTTCTCCTTTCGTAGAATATTTATAATTTGCAAATTATTTTAGTGAATTAAGAATGGAATCGGGATCAATCCCTCTTTCCTTCGCCAATTTGTAAAAAGCATCTTTCGGATTGCCTCCATTAGCATTGACATAATCAATAGCCTGTTTCATACCGGGATTGCTTTGGATCAACTGTTGTAAAGCCATCTGTGGATTTTGTGATGCCTTTATTGTCTGCATAAGTTGTTTTGCTTGTGGATTCATAATTCCTGTTAATAACGGATTCATACTTGCCCTCCAATCTCTCCAATCTCTCGCTTATTTGATTAAGCAAATTAGCTGTTGTTTCTTTCTCCACTTCCTCTTCCGTCTTGTGATGGGAAATGTCAAATGCTTCTGTGGTCACATTTCCGAGTCCGTCAGAAACGCACTTCCAAACGATCGGTTCTGTGGTGTCGGCAATAAGTACAGATGAATTGGGACTCATCCTGATTGCCTTAATACTGTCTTTGCCGTTTGCCTGTAATATTTGCTGTGGTGGTAAGGTATAGTTCATAATCACTCCTCATAAAACACATCTTCGTTCTTCATTACCTTAAAAACAGAAGAAACAACCCTGAATATGTATTCCATCGGAACATCCTTTAGGTCATCGCATTTAAGCAACTTGTCCACAAACTTCTTCATATCCATAGTTGTTTCTCCTTTCTGAAAAAATTGTACAAAAAAAAGAGAGTGCCAAATTGCACTCTCTTTCCACTATTCTTACACAAATATTACATTTTCAAATTCGGGAGATTTTTGCCTTAACCCGACTTGCCAAAACACTTACCTGTCTTTCGGAAATATTCATCTCAAAGGATATCTGAACGATGCTTTTGTCTCTTGATTTCAAATCAAAATACTTCATCTCATCATCCGTAAAATGACATCTTTCCACACAGTAATCGTACTCGGCTTGAGTAAAATCCCTTAATAACATATAGATTTCCTGATGCTTCAATGATTAGTGACTATATGAATAAGGATTTCTGTCGGAGTTAACCAGACAACTTATTCATCCATATTAAATTGTGTTTGATATGTCATTCTCCTTCCTATTTGTAAAGTGATCCCCAAGTTAACTGTCCGACACAGGCATCGACATCGAGTTTTCTTCCGTAAATGTCGTAATTTTCACTCTGGAATTTTCGGACAGCTTTGTCGGTATTGTTACCCCAAATTCCGTCAATTCCTTTGCAATCATATCCTTTATCCAAAAGAAGTGTTTGCAATAACTTTACATATTCGCCTCGACTTCCTTTTCTTAACACAGGATATTTGGAATAATCAACACTCGGTTTTTCAGGCTTCTGATCCAAATCATATTCTACGAATCGTGTGAGCAATCCGTATTCAGACCATTTAAGAGAAGTCTTTGAGGAGCCTTTGTATTTTCTTCTTGTTCCGTCTTTATCGACATAGGTATATAAAACACCATTTCCGAACTTTCCGTTCTTTGTGGCTTCAATGACATTGTATATCTTGCCATCTATAAGTGTGTCTCCCACATAGACTCCTGAATGCGGATCAGACTCTAAATAGAGATAAGTTCCAGGGATAGACAGTTTACTGAAATCCTTTGAACGATTGGAGCATCTCTCAAGAAGTTTCTTACCATCAATGTCTCCTGTCACAAGCTGTGCAGGTTTGATGTAACTTCCTTTGATTCCATTAGGTTTCCAACCTGACAGAATAACCTTGATGAGATTCCAACAATCAAAGGAATACTTCTTTCCGTCATAATATCCGAGATTCTTGGGATAAGAATTAGAATAACAGTTCGGAACCTCATGTGCGATTTTTAACATATCGAGAAATTCTTTCTGTTTCATTTAATTCCTCCCTTTGCCTGTTCAAAAGTCTGTTTGATCTTGTCAAATCCAAACATACTTCCAAGCCATCCGAATATCATCACAAAAACTGTCCACACCACATAAGATGCAGAAAAAGGCACATTAAATATTATTGCATATCCCACACTCAAGAGAATCGTGAAGATTGCTGCAACGATGCTTACGAGGATATTTTTAGGGAATGTCTTTCCCAAATCCTTGAGAATCTTCTTTATTCCCTGAACAATTAAACCGGTAAACCCGGAAACAAGTGCAATGCCAAAAACAATAACTTCCCAATCCATTTCAATCTCCTTCCATGAAATCATCAATCACGATAATCAAAAATATAAATATTGCACATATAATGATTATCAAACTACCCATTTATTCAATCTCTTGTTTTGTCTCTAAAGACAATAATGCTTCATATCGTTTATCCATGATGCCGTTTGCTCCGAGAGAATGATATTTTTTATAACAATCCTCCCAATCCAATAGTTCTGCTTCATAGACAAACCCTCTTCGTTTGTAAGTGTAATAATCTTTTAACAGCTGACTTCTCATTTGAGCCTGTTGGGCCTCCATAAGAATTTTGATCTGTTTTGCGTACTTGCTCATTTTCTTAATAGAAATAGAAACAAGCACAAAAATTGACGGAAAACCTAAAATTGCCAAGATATTAAGTACATAGATTAGTTTTTGCATTTTGTCTCCTTTTTAGCCATATCATACGGTGTAATTTTTCTTTTATTTCTTTTTCGGAGTTTATTTTTGTAATGTCTTTTGTTTGCCATTTTTTAATTTAATCGCTGTGTTTTTTGGTAAAGAGGTTACATTTTAAACACATCTTCCCAAAAGGCAAATCCATAGCCGTTTCCTCTCAACCAATTTAACAATGTTGATAATTTAGTTTTTAAAGTGCTATTCCACTCGTATTCGTGAGTGAAAAATTCCAAATATCTTTCAAAATTGCTTCCCGAAGGTGTAAGGATATTATTACAATAAGACACAACATCACTCATTGATTCAAGTCTTTTTTGTGATTTAATAAACATTATTTTATTGTCAGCATCAAACATTTTAGAATGTGCCAAAATAAAATTATTGTTTGTTGTGTCTAAATAATATGAAACTCTTGTATCGTCTGCTGTAAGAAGTCCTGAAATTCCGCATTGACAATCTCTTATGGCTTCTACATTTGCAATAGTTCCTGTAAAATATCCTAATCTCGTGATATGGTCTATTGTATCTGTTCTGCCAGTAAGACTATATATTCCTGTAACAAATTTTCCATAAGATGTAGTTATTGCCGAAACAACATCTGTATCATATCTTGCGTTTGAGTCTTGTCCGTGAAATGCAAATTTTAACCATCTTCTGTTTTCTGAAAATTCACTTGCAAATTTGTCAGGACAGTTCTCAATATTACTTCCACTTGAAGAACAAAAGCAATTAAGAGTAAATACCGCACCTGTTTCTTCGTGTAATTCTTTCAAATCTGCCAAAAACGAATTATCAAAAATGCTGTCATAAACATCTTCATTTGTAATTAAATCAGCCCAAAATACACAATCATCAAAGGAAAAATGACTAAATTTATTGAATGTATCTGTTTCTCCACCAATAATAAGATAGATTGTATACTCAATCTTTGAAGAAATCTCCGATTGTGTCATTCCTGAAATATTACTTTTATCAGCTTTTCTAAAAGCAATTCCTGTGTAATTTGTATCTGTGAATGTTATTGATTTACTCCAGCCTGACACCGAACCAATCGTTGAATAAGGAGCAATATCATAATCATTATCAGACACAGCCATTGTTGTTCCGACATCAAATGTTCCGATTCTATACCAAATACGGCTGTCTCCCGATTGAAAGAACGGCGGAAGTACATTTCTTGTAACTTTTTTATCTTCTATAAGTTCATCAAAAAGTGACTCAACATGGATAATTTCTGAATTAAAGGCTGAAATGTTATTTGTGTTTGCGTTGACTTGATTTAAAATCTTAAATGCAGATGTGCTTTCAACACGAACATTTTTCAAAACCCAATTTGTAGGATCGTACCTTTCTTCTGTTCTAACAATAAAGTCTGTACTTCCGTCTGCAGTAAAAGTATTTCCTGAATATATACCTGTTGTCGTATATACTCCATTTTTAACTGTTGTCAAATATACATATCCAAACTGACCTGTTTTATATTCAAAAGTAAGTTTATATTCTCCGGCAGGGAGAACTCCACAATCACAACCAGCTCTTACATTATTTGAAGTATTTATTACTACAAGTTCAATATTGGCGGCATTGAAATAATTATGTGTTCCAATATCTTCCTGTAATTTTGATATTTCTTCATTTATTGCATCTTTGGAAGTTGAACCGGATATGCTATTTTCATAGATTCCCTGTTCCATTTTATTAAGATTATCTTCGTTAATTGCAGGTGTTGTCCCGTTTGCCCAAACTGTTTTAGTATAAGCCATTTTTATACCTCCTGAATGTCTGATGGTTCTTTTTCTGACTTTATCTTTTTAATCTCATCGCATATTTCTTTGTCAGCCTCTTTGGTGAGCAAATTCAAAACATTTTGTGCAATCAATCTCTTTGTTTCGATAGGCACATTACTTGCATTGAAATCATCAATTATTTTATCTTCCAAAACTCTTATATTATAATTTTCCATTATTAAGATGAACTCCTCTTCAATCCATAATCTGCTTGTGACATCGGAACAAATGTGTATTTAAAACCACTCGCCCAAATAAAACCATTTGTACTATGGAATGTGCCTCCCCAAACATCACTACTTTGGAAATCTGCAACATCCAATCTGTTTGCCTTTAGTGTACCGGCGGATATATAAGATCCATTCATTGAACCTGTATCAATTTTACTTGCGTTTAAATGTTCAAATTTAGCATCAACAGCTGACAATTGATTTGCTGTAACATAATCTGCCTCAATATTCCCAACTCTCAAAGAAACGGCATTAAGATTTGTTATTGTTGCATATTCTGATGCAATTTGATTAGCTGTAATATAATTTGCTTCAAGTGTTGTAGTCTTTACATAATCTGCCTCAATTCTTCGGATGTCTTGTCTTGTTTGCGTTAGTTGAGCAGATATCGAATTATTATTATTTGCCCTTTTTTGAAGTCCTTTTGCTTCATATTCATCAAATAATACCTGAACTCCTGTGAGTTTTCTTCTTAAAACATAAAGATCTATCTGTTTGCCATTAGAAGCATATAGTCTTATACCATCTCCTGTTTCAATACATGGATTTCCAATTGATTTGACTCTTGCTGGTCTATACCATCTTCCTGATATTTTGTCATATATATTTTGTGCAATTGATAATAAATCTTGATCTGTTCTATCAAACAATAAGAAATTATCCGAAATAATATAAGGATTATTTCCTGTGCCAACTGTGACTTGAACATCTCCTTTTGAATTAGTTATGATGAGTTTGTTTATTTCTTGCACCAAATAATCTTCATATTTCAAACCACCCTCAAGATATACATGAGTATATTTTTTAGCCATGCCGTACTCTTTAGGATAAAGATTATCTGACGGATATAAGGTATTTGAAGGGAACAATCCCTCTCCCGTTTTTTCCAAGAATACATACTCAAAAAGACCACTTCGATTAATTTTTCCAAAGCAACCATTTGCTTGACACAGACTAAACAGGATTTTCTTTCCTGGGAGAGATGTGGCACTTATTGTTCTTTTAATTGTTTTATTGTCATTGGGTAAAGTCTGTGTTTTTTGTGTAATTCCCAAAAAAGTGAATAATGAGTCCCTAAATTGTTTCTGCGTAACTGATGAACTATTATCTGGTAAAATCGTGTTATACCAAGACAAACATTCTTTTTTTAAAGCATCATAAAGGTCATCACAGGCTATTATTTTTCGAAATTCTCTATTGTCATCAGGCTTATCGGACATTACATTATATTGACCTATGGAAAAATCTGTTCCTCCGCTTGGAGTGGTTTTTGCAGATAATTTTTTTCCAACTAAAGTCTTTTCATAATATCCAACAGTAAAAGAAATTGATGAACTATTACATTCTCCAAAGTTCAATTCTTCAGATGAATTAAGAGTTTCCTCCAAATCAAAATTATCTTCAAGAATATCTTCATTAGTAATGCTTCCACCTGAATATGTCATTATCATCTGTTTCTCAACAGAATCTTTATAAAATAGATTTTCGTAAGCATAATTAACAGCCATAATCAAGCCTCATTTATTGTAATATTAAGAACATTAACAACTATATCATTATTTACAGGGCGAAATTTTTCTGAAGAAATTTTCATAAAACATTCTATTGTTTTTGTAGTATTTAAATTTATTACAAACAAAGTACATACAATATAACCATTATTATTATTTTTGGTAAAATTTATATCATTCAAAAATTGTGTGTATGTTTCTTCATTTATAAATGCAATGCTAAAAGAACCTTGAACTTTTAATATTTCGTGAGTATGTTTTTTATAATTTGAATCTGTCCAAGATTTGCCTATATCATTTTGAATAACTTTGTATGTATCATCCTGTAAATATTTTGTATAATCATGACCATTTATTTGAAAAATCATCTTTTATTCTCCAAAAGCATAAGTTCCTGTTGTTGCAAAAAACATATTGGCACTTTCACGAACAGATCTGAAAATCTCATCATCAGTTCTTCCGTAATTTTTGTTTAGTATTTGATATAACAATTCATTTTGTCTGATTAAAAGGTCAATTATTTGTTTTTCGTTAGAATCAGGAGAGTTCGAAACCAAAATTCCATCAAAAGAAGTTACGAAATTATTCCTTGCTGTGTCAGCTAATTCTTTAGAAGCAGACTCTCCCATTCCGGAATCAATACCAATCGCAAGTCCTTTATCAATCATCTCGCCATAATTTTCAAAAACTTTTGAAGGACTATGAATCTCCATTTCTCCAGAGAAGAGATTTTTAATTCCATTGGCAACTTTTGTTACGGAACCTTTGACTTTTTCCCAATTCTTCTCAAATCCTTGTGCAATTCCTTCAAGACATTCCATGCCAATTCCTGCCCAATCAATATCTGTAAAGGAATGTTTAATGTCTCCAATTGCCTGTTTCCAAAAATCACTTGAAAGCATTTCTCCAAGTGCTTCTGCCATTGATCCAATCAATGTCCATATAATTTCGGCTGCAACTTCGAAGATTTGAGGCAATAACGAAAGGAATGTAAACGAAATCTGATACATTATCTTATTGATTGCAAGTGATATATCAGGCAAAGACTCGATAAGACCTTCTACTAACGCATTGATAATTTCCCCAGATGCATCAATTATCATAGGAAGATTATCAATAATAACATCAAGGATTTCCTCTATGATTTCAATAATTGTGGGAACAAGTTCCGGGATATTTTCTGCAAGACCTTTTGCAAGTGTAACAATAATTTGTATTGCCATTTCAATAATACTCGGCAACATATGTATTACAGCTGTAACAAGAGTAATGGCTGTATCAACAACATTTTTAATTATTGTCTCAAAGTTTGCTATTAGGCCATCAAGATTATCATTTAGGGAATTTATTGAATTTGTTATCATATTAAGCAACAAAGATGATAATTGAGGCAATATTTCTGCCACTACACCGGGAAGTCTACTTGTTAACTCAATCGCAAATTTATCCAAACCTGAAACAATCGTTTCAACCCTCGGAAGTAAGTTATCAAGAAAACCTTTCTCCTTGTCTGTGCCAAAAATTGAATTTAACAATTTGTCAATCAGACTTTCGAGATTTGCATCATCTTTGCCAAGACCGGCAATCAGATTGTCCCAAGCAGATTTAACCATGTTAAGAGAACCCTCAATGGTTTCTGTTGCCTCCAACTGTGTGGTACCTGCTATGCCCATCTCTTCCTGTATTACATGAATAGCACTTACAATGTCGGCATAACTTTCGATATCATATTCAATGCCAGAAAGTGCTGTTGCATCGTCAAGGAGCCTCTGCATCTCTTTCTTGGTACCACCATAACCAAGTTTAAGGTTATCAAGCATTGTATAGTTCTGTTTAGAAAATCCATTGTAAGCATTCTGGATGAGTTCCATTGTGGTACCCATCTTGTTTGCGTTGTCGGCCATATCAATTACAGCCTGATTCCCTAACCTTGCCGATTGCCAAACACTTCCTGTGGATTGATTAAGGGCAGCAGCCATACCATTGACAGTTTCAAGGTATTCATTAGTGGAAAGACCGGCACTCTTATAAGCTGTGTTTGCATAGTCCTCAACATACTTTGCGGCATTTCCGAACAATGTCTCGGTACCACCGACTAACTGTTCATAATCTTTGTATGATCCAATTGCCGTCTGTCCGAGTTCGAGGATTTTTCCGCTTAATGCTTCAACGGCCTGAAATGCAGCCTGTCCAATACCCATCGCAAATCCTGATGCAAGATTGGAAAGACCTGCACTCGCTTTTTTACTTCCGGCTTGTGTGCCTTCAGAAATGGCTTTTTCAACACCACTTGAAAATCCTTCTGCTGAAGGTATTAAATTCACATAAGCATTTGCAACTGTACTACCTTTTTTAGCCATGACCGACTCCTGTTATTCTTTGCCAACTTCTCTCAAAATCGGCAGCAGACTCAAAACCTTTGTATTCTTTAATTTCGTGCTTCTCATCTAAAAGCAAATTAAGAATAGATTTAGGTTTGTTTGATTTCTTTCTTTTTCCTTGAAGCCAAACCAAATTAGATATTCCATCAGAAATAATTGCCAATAAGGTTTGGTCAAGAGTTAATTTCTGATTATTTAATTTCATCTTGGTTCTGCTTTCAGGTCTTAACCCTTGCAAAAGAACACCGGCAAGTGCCGGTTCTATACTTTTGTAATCAAGGATGTGGTAATATTCTGCAAAATCACAAATTAACTCGCTCTCGTACCTATTCAATACAAGAGCGAGTCGAATCAGTTTTTTACAGATGTTATTTCTCCCAATTCTTTCATTACTTCTTCAATAGGAGCATAACCATCATTCAAATCTCTTACATGAGAGATAAGAGAATTGGTCTGTTCTTCTCCAAGAACGATGAATAAGAGTTTTCTCATATTCGCCAATTTTACGGATTCTTTGATTTCCTTATCTGTAAGAGTCCCCAAGAGAGAAACAAAGTCCCAATCGGTTAATACTCTCTTGTCAATGGTATATTCAAATCCTGTACTTGTTTTGCCTGTGATATTTTCCATGTTTTAACTCCTTAACCTGAAACTTCGCTCTCTCCTGCGATGTACTCATAGTGAGATCCACCATTTTCATCGGGAGTGGCTGTGATTGTGATGCCGTAAGCAACAGCATCTGTATCGTTGTATGTGATTGTTGCGAGATTCGTTAAAGTTCCTTCGGGAATAACGATTCTCTTTGCTCTGCCATTACGAAGAACCATATCAATTACCCAAGACAAACCGGGTAACTGTTCGGATGTTGCCTTAACAGAGATATTTCCATTCGCATCAACAGAAACATTGGTATCTCCATAGACAACCTTGAGTACATCTTCATTCATTGCCTCAATGAGTGCATATGTGAATGTATCAGGTCTGTCTGTCTGAAGAGCAAGAACAGTATTTCCACCCCATGCCTTTATCGTTGTGGATTCAGGTGAATTGTCATTTGAAACTCCATCATCAGACACATAACCAAGACAAGTAAAGCCTGTTAAGGCATCTGTTGTGCTTGTGGGAAGTTCTGTTCCGAGAGGAGCTTTATAAATTGCACCGGCAATTTTAGGTTTACCGGCGGTTACATTGGATGCTTTGTTTCCCATGTCTTTCTCCTTTAATATGATAAATTAAAATAGGCCCGATAAAAATCCAACTTCAGTTCTTTGTCATAATCATCGTCACCTCCACCGATTGTGCTTGAGAATATAGAAGGAAGTTCTACAATGTTTTCCATTGCCGTTCTTACCAAATCATCTAATTCCGCAGCTTCGAATTTAGATGCTCCGTAACTTAAAAACTCCATTGTTACGGCATTGATCTGATTTTCTTTTCCTCGGCCAATAACTCTGAAAACTACAAACTTTGATGTATTTTTCGGTACCTCTACTTCAATAGGTACATTTGGTATCTTCTCGGAAAGATAATTACGAATCGTTGTCTCTATAAGCATCGTTCTCATCCTTTACAATTACATGGCATCTGTCGAAACCCACAAAAGAGGTCTTTGTGGTGCCAATAGTTTTAGCATTGTCTTTTAATGCCTCCATCACCTCATCGGATTGAAGCAATTTTTTAACATTACCTTTGTTAATTTTGAATTTCTTTACTTCAACTTTCATCCGCTTAACCTTTCGAGATGAACCTTTTTGTTCCATCGGAGAGGAATGTTTGCTTCGATTCCCATAATGGCATCTCCAATAACATTAAAGGTTTCACTCCAGGGAGACGGAAGAACAACTTTGGTTTCATACCAATCGTTTTCATCACCTTTAGGAATTGCCAATGTATATGCAATCTGTTTTCCATATCTCGTGAAAACATTCTGAATATCTTCTGTACTCGGTTCTCCAATGAGAACATCGTTTATAACAACATCAGTTTCTGTATATATAGGCTGCCCAAAGGAATCTGATCCTGTCTGTGTCTTTTTCTTTAATGTAACAGATACACCTTTCATGTTTTTAACCTCTTGGAACAAGTTCTTCTACCGGTGAATAAGAGCCTATGGAGTTCCCGGAACCCAATAATTTCTTATCGGTTTTTGAGAGATATAATTCTGCTGTAGCACCACCTGATCCAATAGTCCAACTTTGAGAATATCCCAAAGCTGCCATTGAACCCTGTGTTGCTCCAACAGGTATATCCGAATCTCCGGTACCAATCGCTCTTATCACCGCATTGCATGAAACTATTTTCTTTGCATTGGATGAAGCATTAGCATTAAATGCATCAATTAATACACCAACATCATCAAGAAGATTGGTACATACAGTTTCTTCTTTTTCACTTAATGTTCTTGTAATTCTTGCTTTGATGTCAGCTAATGTTGCATATGCTGCCATAGATACCACCTTTCTCTTTCATCTCTATTAGAAGTCCTTCTTGTAGAATTTCTTCTTTCAGATTTCTGAACTTCGGTTCTTTTTGTAGGTTTTTCCGGGGGAGTATCGACTACTTCTTTGTGTCCGAGTTGCCTGTACTCTTCTGCTCGGTCATCCGCTACCCACATAATCGAGCCTGTTAATCGATTTCTAAATTTAACAGCCATTAGCCGCTAACTTCAGGTGTTGCAGTAAGCTTGTTAAATACAGAAGTATCGGCACGGAAACCAACTTCGATTTCTGCTAAAACTGCAAACATATTCTGCTGCCAAAGGTAAATTACATTACCATCACCAAGATCTAATGTTGCCTGATCTGAAATCTTTAATTCAATTTCATTGACAGCGCCCCACATTGCCATTGTCCAGTCTCCTGCAAAACCAACTACATTAGATTCTCTGTTATATGCTCCTCTTACAATACGGGTTTTTGATCCGAGAATATAAGGAATTGCTCCTTCGGAAGTATTGTTGATAAATAAAGGTCTTCCAGTGCTATCCTTTGATGCAAGGAGAACTCCCTTGCCCTGAGGAGATAATGCGTAACCATTTACAATACCTCCATGTGTAGAGATATCTGTATCTGCTGCTACAAGACCATCATATGCATCTGTACCAATCTCCTGACCAGTTACGGATGCAAAAGTATCAAAATCACTTCCGGGAGCATCTGTAAAGCCAAAAACAGTTTCATCAAATTTTTTTCCTAATGCAGCAGGCAGTCTTCTCTTAATTTCTTCATAAAGTTCATTAAGATCTCTTTTAAATTCGTTTGAAAAAGGCACAATTACTGCCAATTTATACGGACGAAGTATTTTCTGTGAAAGATTAGGATTTGAAACGGGCTTTTTACCTGTTTCTGATACCCATGATGCTTCAGGATCGCCAAGAATAACAGGAATCTCTTTTCCTCTTCCGGGAAGAGAAACCTTACGTCCTAAAGCCATAACTGCTGAAGATTCAACAGCTTTTGCAATAATCTCTTTTGAGATATCAACCGGTAAACTAATATTTGTTCTGTTAGTAGGTGTACCACTTGCCATTGTTTTTTTCCTCCTTTATGACTGGTTTGTAACCTGATTGAACCATTCGCCAAACTGATTGGCCGGTGTTTCTTTGGAAGTTCCTGTTGCTTCACCACCGTCAGGCAAATTGAGATTGTTTATGGGAGTAGCAAAAGCCTTGATAGCCTCTGCCTGACTCTTGCAATCTTCTTCTGTGTCTGCCGTGAGAAGATTCTCGGGAACTCCTGTTTCTTTTGATATTTTTGAGCGGATTTCTCTGATTAAATTAGCCTGTTTCATAGCAGCCATTTCTTTTTCAGCCTTTTCTGCTCTTTCCGTAGCTTTCTGAAGCTCCGTCTTGTTTGCTTCCTGCTGTTCGTCATATTTGTCAGCCTTCTGCTTCAATGAATCATAATCTGCATATTTCTGACGTTCTCTTCCGAGACGTTCAGCAATAATGCTGTCCAATTCCTCCTGAGTAAAAGTTTTCTGCTGACCTGCAGTGTTCTGCTGATTTGCATTATTCTGCTGACCTTCTGCATTCTGCTGTCCCTGATTAACAGTTTCGCCCATGTTTAATTCTCCTTTCCGTAATTTCCGCTTACGTTGCGTAATTTTTTGTATTAAAAAAGCACCCTTTCGGATGCTCTTTAAACTTTTCGTTAGTTGCACTGGTGCAACTCATCAAAAAAGCACCCTTTCGGATGCTTTTTTTCTTTTTAATAAAAATATTCTTTTACAGCAATCAATCCTTCTTTGGTTTTTTCTCCCATATATTTATCAATATCGTCACCAAATTCATCGTATAAAGCCTCTATGACAGATTGATCGCAAACTTCAGTCACTCGCTTATCAGTAGAAGAGGACATCTCTTCCAAAATAGAAAAGAACAATTCTATATTTTCTTTATCGCCCTTTTTAATAATATCAACCATAAGCGGTGTAAAAGCATAACCAAAAACAATATGATTGCCAGATTCTTTGTCGATAATGTCTTTCTGAATCATCTCATCATATTTATCTGAAAAAATAGGTATTCTGTTTTTAACTGTATTGACTAAATTTTCATATGTTATCATACAGAAACCGCCTCTAATCTCTTTAACATTTCTTCTAAGAATATTTTATCATTTTCAGGTATATCGTGCAATAAACTTTTTCGAATTTGATTTTTCAAATCCTCTACTTTTATAGCATGATTTCCACCATTTCTTCCGCAGTTCAGCCCTGTTGAGATTTCAAATTCTCTCATTGCTGCAGTACTGCCATCACCAATAAATGATTTCTTTCTAAAATCTGATTTTATATAATTAATAGCTTCTTCGCTTTCAACTTGGGATAAATAAGTTTCCATCATATTATCGCCTATCCATTTTTCATAAATAACAGGCAATACTTTACCATTTTTACCAACAAAAAAGTCTGGTTTTTTAAGAACAGGAGTTTTATCGTCATTATCATTACTTAATTCTTTATTTAAAGCATAATTCGCTCTCTTCTGCGCATTTATCTTATCCTTATTCTCGGCCCTGTACTTTGCCCTAATAGAGTTAATCTTCTCTTCAGGTGTATTGCCTTCGGCATTTTCGTATATTTCGAGATATTCGTCAGGATTGTAACCTGCTACAGAGGAACTTCCATCGAAGCGGACCGTGTAATTACAGTCGCAATTTGCGTGGATGTGCTCAGCATGACCGTTCTTCAAGGAGTTCTTGGAAATATGCTGCCAACCTCTTGAAGCCAGGGCAATACAAAATGCACATGTATCGCCTGACGGAATCCAGGCAAATTCTGCGCCATCACGTTCTGCGTTCTTGAGCATCGTGTCGGCTCCGGTTCTCTTAACCAGACGATTAACCACATTTCCGTAGGATGTAGGATTCTGAGAATGCTTTCTGACACCATTTACAGCTTTTGCGACCTCTCCATACTCCGGAGTCTCAGCAACCTCTGCAGGCGGAAGTATTTTGCCTTCCATTTCTGCGATTGCATCATACATCATAGCTGAAAGTGAAGCCGAACCCTCGCCATACTTGGTAACAAGTCCGTAAGCATAATCGATTATCTTAGGATCATCGAATCCATGCCTGGCAACATAGTCGCTCATTTTCTCACCGGCGGTGTTGTTCAGCTTGGAAAGCTTGTCTATGTAATTTTTCCAATCCTTACTTGAAATACGCATATTATTCCGTTATATTATCTTCTTTATCCAGTTCTGTGATAAGTTCTGCGCCTCTGGCCTTCTGTTCCTGACTCTTGATTCGTCTGATATCAGCCTGATCAAAGCCAACCATTTCCAAGAATACGTCTGTCTCAGAAAATCCCGGGCGAACTGATGCAATCTTCATGGCTGCATCTGTTGTGGATGCTACAGACGGCATTGCAGGATTTTTGAAATGAGCCACAACAGCCTTTTCATCGTCTGTCAGTTCATCCATCTTTTTGTTTTGCTCTATAGCAAGTGCCATTATAGCAATTGTCTTTAATGCATTACCGTTACCGGCATTGAGCTCTTCTGCCATTCCAACCAATGTCTTGGTCTGAGCGATAATAGCATCAGAGGATGTCGGATTTGCATCATTGACTACACCGGTATCGGTAACAGGTAATCCTGTTGCTGCCGAGAACTGTGTAGAAATCATCCTCATCATTTCTATATGAGGACTTAACGTACCCTGCTGTAACTGTCCGAATGTAGGTTTTTCACCAGTCTCGGGATTAACTGTAGCAGCAATGATATTTCCAACATACTGTTTGAACTTATCATCAATGACCGAGTTATACTGTTCTTCAGTAATTCCTAAAAGATACTTCTGAGGAGCTGTAGAGAACTCAAGACCGATTGTTGCATTTGCAACTGTTCTAACATAACTGTTTATGAGTTTTCGAATTGGATATTTGATTCTGGAACGGCCAAAAGGCTTAACAGATGTCGCATTCCAAATTAAAGGAACCATTAAAGGCATTCCTAAATCTGAAGGATGACCAACAGCTTTCCAAATTTCCGTTGTCTTATTATATGTAAGAACCCATGTGATTGTTTCTGTATAAAAGTTGATGATTGTTGGAATAATTTGGCCATCTTTTTCTTCATTGGCAATAATGGCAAATCCGTATGCAATTCTGTTCTTTGCTCCGTCCCACTTAGCTGCAGAAGTAAGTGGTGAATGAAATCTGATCTTACATTTACCCTTCTCATCTCGTGAAAAAGTTGCAAATGTACATCCAAACTTTAATTCATCACGACAAGCCTTGATATATTCGGATATAAGGTTATTTCTTACAACAATCTGACTTAAAAGAGAATCATATATGCCGTTTTCATTAACAAATCCATCAAACATGGATCTCGCAGCAAGAACATCTACCGTTTTTGCTCCCCAGGCACATCCGATTCCGATATCATTCATTCCTTTAGGAAGAGCAATACCCAAATTTACATTACTTAATGTAATGTTGCCCTCGTAATATTTGTTCTTTTCCATATTTGCAGAATAATGTTTGTTATAAATATCAAACAATTCCGCAAGCATCACTTTTTCTCTTTTACCAAGCCCAACAATCTGTGCCGGTGAACTAATTGTCATGTTTGTTGTAAGAGCTGTCCACATCGTTTCTTTACTCCTATCCGATTAACATTTTTCTACCAGGATTTCGTTTACTGGTTTTAGCACCAAAAAAAGCAAGCGCACAAGCCTCGATCGGAGCTGAATCATCTCCACCGAAACCCCATCCACCTGCTATTTGTCTTTTAGTCGCTGAAGTTGCGCTTTCTTTTAGTATTTCCTGCTGTTCATACCAAGTTACCGACTGCTCATTGAGAGCATCACATAACATACCAACCGAAGCAATTACTTCTTTAACATTTGGTCTAACTATGGAATCTTTTGCTTTCCATACATCTGTTATCTTGTCGATAAGAACGTCAACCCCATTTTTACCATCTATAACAACACAGCTTGCCTTTGAATAACCCATATTCAACATATCAGCAAGCCATTTTATTCCTTCACCTGTAGAACGATATTCAATGAGTGATATTCTGGCCTTTCCGTCTGTCGGAATAACTGCTCCGCAAAATGCAACTCTCGAGCCGTCTCCCGAGAACTTTACACCGTAAGCTAACTTGCCTTCCGGCTTCGGTTCCATAGAAGCGCATGCATTCCAAACATTTTCAGGTATTGCATAATTGATTAAATCCCTGTGTTTTGGAAGCATTCCCAGATGCTCTTTTGCAAAAATATCAGGAGACATCTTTGCTGCATCTTTTGCTATTGCATCTTCAAGTAACTGAAATCCCAACGAAGGATTTGTTATATACCATCTATCTTTATTGGTAACATCACCTATTTCATCTACACTCCATAAATGCAGACAATCTCCCGGATTCGGATTAGTTCTTATGCTTTCAATCGCTCTTGTAAAAACTATTCCTTTTTCTCCTGCCTTTCCCGGCGGAGTTCCCATCAATATTGTTTGTGGTGATCCTGAAGGAGCAGCCGAATTAAGTGGTGAGAGTGAAGCATCCTGTTCCTCGGTATAAGCCTGAGCCTCATCAACAACAACCAGGTCAAATGTTCCACCACGTCCCATGTCGGAATTGCTTCCTCTGGTACGAAATTCAATATGACCGCCGTTTGTCAGATCAAGTACCATCTGCCCGGCACTAACCGTGTAATGGTCAACCAAAGCATTCAGTTCCGGGTACTCAGCAAACGGATCGTTCTTTTTGGTACCGAACTTTTTTCTTAATCTGTCAAAAGCTTTCTTGGCTGTTTGGAACTCCTGCGCTGTATGCAGGATTTGTTCTCCTCTTTTAATAAGTCCCCAGGTTTCTCTCGGATCAGATACACCTGTTTTACCATTTTGTCTCGGAACTTCTAACACACAAAATGAATGAATCAGCTTCCCGGTATCATCTACGGCCAACCAATCATCCAAAATCAAATCTTGCCAAGGATGTGGAGTCAGCGCATAACTGGCGGACAGTTCTGATGCGAATTGTCCTTCTGACTTTGAATAATCGGAGGCATAACGAAATGTCGGATTTTGATTTCCGATTCTATTCATTTGAAGCTTTCTTTAAAATGTCAGCGAGCGGAGTCACCTTGCACTTATTAGAAGTCTGTGCCTCCAATGCTTTTAATCTGTCAATAGCCTCAAACATACCGGAAACGAGTGGCTTGATATCTCTTCCACTGTCTGTCATATCCAAGACTCTTGCATATTTTTCAATCGCTGCTTTAGTAGCTCCTATCTCTCCATTTTTCTTCCAAGCTTTCTCCACTGACTCTGGAGTTGAGCCCTTTGGTTTTGCGTTTTTAGGCATTAAAACCACCTCCATTCCATGAGTTTTAAGTCATCAAGTAAGACTTTTGCCTATGTAGTTGTTTATATTTTTATTGTGGATTTTCACACTTGAAGTGTCGGTGCT
>Ga0310690_10002169_pt1 | contig 32664 bp, 22 predicted proteins | sample AusTroGonzalo_MG_2_FD_207661 | JGI IMG/M metagenome (GOLD analysis project Ga0310690, IMG submission 207661) | Bovine rumen microbial communities from tropical cattle in Woodstock, Queensland, Australia - Gonzalo_04 (v2) (version 2) | ecosystem: Host-associated > Mammals > Digestive system >...
CCATCTGGCTCGCGCTGGAGAGGATCCAGCGGTCGAGCACATTCGCCGGATGCGCGGGCGGCTTCACCTCGCCGTCGCCCGGTTCGTAATGATCGAGGTTCGCGTAGGTGACGAAGAAGGAGAGCGCGTTCCACATCGGCAGCATCACGCTCCGCAGCACCTCCCGGACCCCCGCCTCGGAGAACTTGAGGTCCTCGGCGCGCACCACCTGACTGCCGAGCATGAAGAGCCGCAGCGCGTCGGCGCCGGTGCGGTTGACGACGTCGAGCGGATCGGGATAGTTCTTGAGCCGCTTGGACATCTTGCGCCCGTCCTCGGCGAGGATCAGCCCGTTGACGACGACGTTGCGGTAGGGGGATTTGTCGAAGAGGCAGGTCCCCAGCACCATCAGCGTGTAGAACCAGCCGCGGGTCTGGTCGAGCCCCTCGGCGATGAAGTCGGCGGGAAAGTTCTTCTCGAAGCGCGCCTTGTTCTCGAAGGGGTAGTGCTGCTGGGCGTAGGGCATCGAGCCCGACTCGAACCAGCAGTCGAGCACTTCGGGAGTGCGGTGGTAGGTCTTGCCGTCGCGCCGGATCACGATCCTGTCCACATAATGCTTGTGGAGATCGGCGACCTTCTCGCCGGAGAGCGCCTCGAGTTCGGCGATGCTGCCGACGCAGATGCGGTCGTCGGGATCGTCGTCGTTGATCCAGACCGGGATGCACGATCCCCAGAAGCGGTTGCGGCTGATGTTCCAGTCGCGGGCGTTCTCCAGCCAGTTGCCGAAACGCTTGCCGCCGACGTAATCGGGGACCCAGCGGACCGGGGCGTTGTTGGCGGCGAGGCGTTCGTGCAGATCCTCGACCTTGACGTACCACGCCTCGATCGCCCGGTAGATGAGCGGCGTGTCGGTGCGGTCGCAGAAGGGGTACGAGTGGGTGATCGTCGCCTGATGGACCAGCTTGCCCTCCTTCTTGAGCCGGGCGATGAGGTCGCGGTCGCAGTCCTTGCAGAAGCGCCCCGCGTATTCGGGGAGCGCGTCGGTGAAATTGCACGACGCGTCGAGCGGATCGGCGATCGCGGTGATCCCCGCTTCGCGGCAGACGCGGAAGTCGTCCTCGCCGTAGGCGGGCGCGATGTGGACGAGTCCGACGCCGTCGTCGGTGCTGACGTAATCGTCGTTGAGCACGACGAAACACCCCTGCGCCGCGAAATCGGCGAAGTAGGGGAAGAGCGGTTCGTAACGCCATCCGCGAAGGTCGCTTCCCTTCATCCGGGCGACGATCTCGCAGCTCTCCGGCTTGCGGAAGATCGACGCGAGCCGCGCCTCCGCCATCACATAGCATGCCCGGTCGGGATCGGTGAGGTCGCGCACGACCACGTAGTCGATCGCGGCTCCGGCGCAGATCGCGAGGTTTTCGGGAAGGGTCCACGGCGTGGTGGTCCAGACGAGGAGATAGGTCTTGCCCCACGCGGGATCGGCTCCCGAAACGACCGGGGTCCGCACGGTGACGGCGGGATCCTGCACCTCCTTGTAGTTGCTGCCCGCCTCGAAATTCGACAGCGGCGTGGAGAGCTTCCACGAATAGGGCATGATCCGGTAGGACTTGTAGACCCTGCCCTGATCCCAGAGCTGCTTGAAGACCCACCAGATGCTCTCCATGTAATCGCGGTTCATCGTCTTGTAGTCGCGGTCGAAATCGACCCAGCGCCCCATGCGGGTGACGGTGCGGCGCCATTCGCTCACATACTTCGTCACCATCGACCGGCACTGCTCGTTGAACTTGTCGATCCCGAAGCTGCGGATCTCGTGGGCGCCGGAGATCCCGAGGGCGTCCTGCGCGAGCGCCTCGATCGGGAGTCCGTGGCAGTCCCAGCCGAAACGCCGTTCGACGTACTTGCCGCGCATCGTCTGGTAGCGCGGCACGACGTCCTTGATGGTTCCGGCGAGCAGATGTCCGTAGTGGGGCAGACCGGTGGCGAAGGGAGGTCCGTCGAAGAAGACGAATTCGTCCCCGCCGCGCCGCTGCTCCAGCGATCTGGCGAAGGTGTCGTGTTCCCGCCAGAAGGCGAGGACCTCTTCTTCGAGCTTGGCGAAATTCACTTGACTGGAGATGGGTTTGAAGGACATGATGGAGTGTCTCCCCCTCGGTGGGTTGAGGTTATTTCACATGACGTTCGGAGTCGCTCCCCGCGGCGGGGAAACAGCGTTCGATCTGCTGTGCGGGCAGCTTCTCGGTGAGGGCGCTCACGACGAAAAGAACGACGAGCGCCAGCGGCAGCGAGTAGAGAAAAGGATCGACGAAGGGCCACGGATGGGAGGAAACGAGTTCGGTGCAGCCGAAGAGCTTCCGGCAGATCCCCAGCCCCGCCGCCTCCTTGCGGTGCAGAAAGAGCAGCCCGAAGAGGCTCGTCCCGACCCCCGTCAGGATGCTCGCCCACACTCCCGCGCGGGTCGCGCCCCGCCAGTAGAGCGCCGCCCAGTACGCGGGCAGGAACGCGGCGGCGCAGACGCCGAAGAAGATCGCGGTGCCGCGGGCGACGATCCCCGGCGGCAGCAGCAGCGCGACGCCGAGGCTCACCAGGATCCCGAAGGCGACGCCGGCGCGGGTGATCGTCACGCTGCCGCGCCCGGAGCCGCTCAGGGTGCGGAAGATGTCGTTGCCGATCGAACTGCCCGTCACATGGAAGAGCGAACTCATCGTCGACATCGCCGCCGACAGCATCGTGAGACTGAAGAAGTAGAGCACCAGCGGCGGCAGCGCCTCGCGGATGAACATCGGAATGATCCGGTCGGGATTGTTGCCCGCCGCCTCGATCGCCAGCTGCCGGACTCCTTCGGCGATCCCCTTGTCGGGCGAGAAGAAGAAGACGTTCGAAAGTGCCCCGACGGTGTAGGCGCTCCCGACGGTGCCGAGAATGAAGACAGACCCCACCAGCACCGCGCGGTTGAGTTCGCGGTCGCTCTTGACGGTCATGAAGCGCACCGCGAGCTGGGGCTGCGCGAGAGCGCCGATCCCGACGCCGAGCATCAGGCTCGAAACGAGGGTCCACCACCATACGGAATTGAATTCGGGCATCACGGTCCAGCCGCGGTGACCGAGGGCGAACGCCTGCGGAAGCCGCTCCTGAACGAGCGGAGCCATGTCGGTGAGCTGCTGATGGGCGGGGATCACTCCGCCGAGCCTGACGTAGCAGAGAACGAGCAAGAGCAGCATGCCGCCGATCATCACGGTCCCCATCAGGGCATCGACGTACATCACCCCCTTGAGTCCGCCGAAAATCACATAGACGGCGACGATCCCGGCGAAGATCCCGAGCGCGAGGTGGTAGTCGATCATCATCACCTCCTGCAGAAAGCGGGCGCCGCCGATCAGCACCACGCTGCTGTAAAGCGGGATGAAGAGGAAGATGATCGCGGCGATCAGCAGCTTGAGCCCGTTGGAACGGTAGCGCTTGCCGATGAATTCGGGGAAGGTCGCGGCGCTCAGCGCCACCCCCATCCGCCGGGTGCGCCGCCCGAACCATACGAAGGCGACGAAGACGCCGATCGCGATGTTCATGAAGACGAGCCAGAGCAGTCCCATGCCGAACTGCCCCGCGATCCCGCCGAACCCGACCAGCGCCGAAGTGCTGATGAAGGCGGCTCCGTAGCTCATCGCCATCACGAAGGGATGGGTCGCGCGTCCGGCGACCAGATAGTCGCGCCGGACTTTGGTCTGACGGAATCCGCGATAGCCGAGGAACCCGATCACCAGCACATAGAGCGCGATCAGCACCCCCAGCACGACGGTGTTCATGCCGCCCGCCGGGATCGCCGCCGGAAGAAGCAGGGTGGAAAGGTTCATTTGCCGTCACCGCCTTCCCCGCCGCCGCGGTTCCAGTTGAGCGCGCCGTAAACGACGCCGACGGCGGCGGCGGCAATACAGCCGATCATCGCCGCGAAGATCCAGAAATCCCCCAATCCGAGCATATGACCCCGTCCTTCCGATGTTCCCTCTCTCCCGGCGCGCCGGGAGCGGAGAGTCTCCCGAACAAAAAACAGCGGACGAGCTTTAACTGCGTTAAAACCCGTCCGGAACAATATGGATGCGATGCCTGTGGGCGGGAATCACGCCTTTTCGTAGTTCCCGGTGCGGATGCACGCCGCACACATCTTCACGGTCTTGATCGTGCCGTTGTCATTGATCTTGACATTCTGCAGATTGACCTCGAAGGTGCGTTTGGTGTTCTTGACCACATGCATACCGATACCGCCGGCCTTCTTCGCCAGACCCTTGCGGGTGATGCAGCCGCCGTTGGCTTTGGTTTTGCCGCAGATCGCGCAGACCTTGCTCATTTTTTTACCTCAGAATTATCGACCTTGTATTGCTTTGCCGCAGCATAAAAAGCGTTGCCGGAATTCGGCATAGATTATAATGTATCACCGTTCTCCGCGCTTGTCAACCCTGCGGACGGACTTTTTTTTCGGAAATCGCGACGCGACGCCCTCCCCGGACTCCCTTCCCTCCGGCGAAGCCCGCCGCGTAGTCGGAGAGCGAATTGTCGCGCGCCCCCATCACGACGATGAGATCCTCGGCTCCGGCGGAACAGACGAGGTAGTCGCGGAGCGCGTCGCGGTCGGCGGCGGTCTGGTAGCAGTCGGGATGCCGCGCGCGCCGTTTCCAGTCTTCCACCACCTCGGCGGCGGAGGGCTTGAAGCTCGAAGTGCCGCCCGCGTAGTAGGGTTCCAGCACGAAGAAGCGGTCTTCGGCGCGCAGTTCCTCCTCCAGATAGAGGAAGAGCTGTTCGCGCATGAAGCCGAAGGGTCCGTAGCCGTGGGGCTGGAAGACCGCGAGGAGCCTTCCCGGCGCGAGTTCGCGCATCAGCCGCAGGCACGAACGGATCTTCTCCGGATTGTGGGCGTAATCGTCGAAGACCGGGGTCCCGGCGGGGGTGTTCCCGGCGAAATCGTTGCGCCGCCAGACGCCGTCGAAGCGCTCCAGCGCCTCGAGCGCCTCGTCGCGCCGCCAGCCCATCATTTCGAGGAGCACTTCGACCGCGAGCGCGTTGAACGCCATGAATTCGCCCGGCTGGGGAAGTTCGATCCGGCGGTCGCCGGTGAAGGAGGCGAGCGGCACGCGGCGCTCGATGCGCGACTCGCCGCGCATGCCGCAGATGCCGAAGAAGTTATTGACGCCGCTGCGGTCCTCGTCGGGACGGTCGCTCCCCGGCGTGACGCGGAGCCGGCGTCCCCCCTCCCACGCCGATTCGAGCACGCGGGCGATGCGGTATTCGAGCACCGCGTCATCGGCGCCGCGCCGCGCCCCGGCGCGGACGGTCCGCACCGGGAGCGAGGCGGGCAGAAGTCCCTGGCGCTTCAGTTCGTCGAAAACCTCTCCTCCGAGCACGGCGCCCCTTTTCACGTTGGCGAGAAACGCGCCGAAGACGCGGACGAGTTCGTCGCGGTCGTAGTGATCGGTGCCGAGGTTGAGGATGACCGCGTAATCGGCGCCGTAGTTGAGCAGGCTCTTGTCGCTCTCGTCCGCCTCGAAGACGAAGAACCTGCCGCCGCCGGGACGGTAGTTCCCGGCGAAGCGCCCTCCGGCGAAGCGCTTCGAAAGCGCTCCGTTGAGGCAGCCGGGATCGGCTCCGAGATTGGTCAGCGCCTCGGCGACGTAGGCGGTGACGGTGCTCTTGCCGCAGCTGCCGGTGACGGCGACGGTGCGGCACTCCTCGGGAAGCAGCGATTCGAGCGCCATCGCCAGCAGCCGGGAACGGTGGAGCCGTTCGATGCCGGCGCCGGCGGCGAGGTCGGGATTGTCCTCCTCGATCGCGGTGGAGCAGACGAGGAAGTCGGGACGTCCGGCGGCGAGGTAGGAGCCGTCCTGCGGGAAGACGTCGATCCCCTGAAGTTTCAGAGCGTCGAAGATGCGGCGGTTTTCGGGACGGTCGGCGGCGCGGTCGCTGCCGGTGACGCGCCAGCCGTGTTCGCGGAACATCGCCGCGAGCGCGCTCATGCCGATGCCGCCGATGCCGATAAAGTGAAGATGTTTCATCGTATTCAATGGGTTCAGTTGGTTTACGACGGTTAATATACCCGTTTCGGAGCGAGAAGACAACCGTTTTTTTCGGAAAAATTTCGGTTTTTGATTTGAAATGACGCAATAGGGAGTTATTTTTTAGCTTGTGCCGCAAAGGGCGGCACTGCCGAAAGGCAGCCGAATGATTTTGCGAAGGATCCGGAATTCCGAGCGGCTTTGACCTCTGCGTTGATGCCCGGGGACGCTCCGGGCAAGACCGGTCTCGGGGCGGGCAAAGCGTCGGCGGAGTTTCGGCAGTGCCGCCGCAAAGCGGTCTTCTCCGGTTTCAAGCTCTAACGGTTGGTTTCTCGAAGAAAAAAGGAATTCTGCGGAATGGGGATCGATCTTTCTGAGTACTATACTCCCGAGGAGTGGCAGGTCTTTGCGGGCGAAGCGAAACGCCGTCAGACGCCGTGCATCATCGTCAATCTCGACATCATCCGGCGCCGCTACGGAGAACTGAAGACCCAGTTCCCCTTCGGCAAGGTCTACTACGCGGTCAAGGCGAATCCCGCCGTCGAAGTCCTGTCGCTGCTGCGCGACCTCGGGTCGAACTTCGACATCGCCTCACGCTACGAACTCGACCGGATCCTGTCGCTGGGGATCGACCCGGCGCGGGCGAGCTACGGCAACACCATCAAGAAAGCCGCCGACATCCGCTACTGCTACGAGAAAGGAGTGCGCCTCTTCGCGACCGACAGCGAGGCGGATCTCCGCAACATCGCCCGCGAAGCGCCGGGGTCGCGGGTCTTCTGCCGGATCCTCACCGAAGGCAGCGAGACCGCCGACTGGCCGCTGTCGCGCAAGTTCGGCTGCCATCCCGACATGGCGATCGACCTCATCATGCTGGCGAAGAAACTCGGGCTGGAGCCGTGCGGCGTCAGTTTCCACGTCGGTTCGCAGCAGCGCGAGATCGGCTCGTGGGATTCGGCGATCGCCAAGGTGCGCTACATCTTCGACTATCTCCGCGAGGAGGGGATCCGCCTCTCGCTGGTCAACATGGGGGGCGGCTTCCCCGCCAACTACATCAGCAAGACCAACGAGATGAAGGTCTACGCCGAGGAGATCACCCGCTATCTCAAGGAGGATTTCGAGGAGGACTTCCCCGAAGTGATCTTCGAGCCGGGGCGTTCCCTGGTCGCCGAGAGCGGCGTGATCGTCACCGAGGTCGTGCTGATCAGCCGCAAATCGTCGAGCGGCGTGGACAAGTGGCTCTACCTCGACACCGGGCGCTTCAACGGACTCATCGAGACGTGGGACGAAAGCATCAAGTACCCGCTTTACAGCGACGCGGACGGCAAGGACTGCGAGGACTTCATCATCGCCGGCCCCACCTGCGACAGCCAGGACATCATGTATGAATTCTTCCGCAATCCGCTGCCCGAAAACATCAAGATCGGCGACCGGGTCTTCTGGCTGACCTGCGGAGCCTACACGTCGAGCTACGCCTCGGTGGAGTTCAACGGCTTCCCGCCGATCCCGACCTACTTCGTCACCGACGCCGGAGCGCTCCCGCAGAAGGAACGGTAGACGCAGCCGCGGCAGAGTTCCGGAGAGGCGGCGGAGGGAAAATCCGCCGCCTTCACTTTGCCGTCGGCGGGAACCGCCTCCAGCATCGCCGCGGCATCGGCGAAGAGACGGCGCATCGTCGCCGAAATCTCCAGCGAGTGACCGAATTCGCGCAGCGCCCCGGTCGCCGGAGTGAGCGAGAAGGAGCGCACCCGGTCCGGCGGCGTCGCGGCGCGGTTCATCGCCCACAGCCGGTGGAGCAGCGCGGTGAAAGGCTCCTCCTCCGGCGGTGGATCGGCTCCGTCGACGATCCAGAGTTCCCCGCGGCGGCGGAGCGCGACGAGCGGCACCGTGCAGCACCGCAGTTCCCCGGCGTCGACGAATAGCGGCGAGTCGATCGGACGCCGTTCGCCGACCGGCAGCGCTTCGAGTTCTCCCCAGCCGCCCGCCTCCAGCGCCTCGGCTTCGGCGGCGAGTTCCGCGGCGATCTCCCGCCGGAGTCCGTCGAAGGAGACGACGCGGGGATCGAGCAGCTCCGCCAGCATCGGCAGGCGGTGATCTTCGGAGGGAAGTCCGAGGAGCATGGCGCGCCACTCGCGGTCGAAGCGGCGGAGGACCGCCGCCGCGAGCGGAGCCGGAGACGACGGCGCGGAGGACGGTCCCTCCTCCTCCTCCGGCGCCGGACCGTCGGGATCGACGGCGGAATAGAAGCGGCGGCGCATTTCGAGGTTGAGGGTCCTCCGCCGGTACTCCGGGACCGAAAGGAGGGCGCGGAGCAGATGGAGCCGCTCCGTCTCCCGGTCGCCGACGCCGGGTTCGTGACCGCCCTGCGCCGCGTAGCAGCGGAAGAAGCAGCCGCGCGGACACCTTTTCCACTCCCGCGAACGCCGAAGCGACCAGACGAAGGGGATGCGGCGGCTGTCGATGCACTCATTCATGGCGGGCAAAGAGTTCCTTCACTTCGTCGGCGCGCACCCAGCCGTCCCTGCCCTGAAAGGAGATCCGCAGCCATCCGCCGCGCCGGTCGAGGATCGTCGCGTCGCCGCCGCCGGGAACCGTCACTTCGCTGCGGCCGCTCGCCGCCGCCGGACGGCTCCGGATCTCCACCTCCTTCGCAACGACGACCGCGCGGTCGCGGGAGTAGGGTCCGCCGGAACACTGGGAGAACGCCGCCGCGAGCGCGAGGACGAAAAGCACTCCCAGCGCCGACTCCATGCCGATGAAGAGTCCGGCGGGGATCCGGCGGCGCAACGCCGCCGCCACCGCCGCGAACGCGAGCGCGAGCGCCGCCGCGGCGAGGTATTCGTCGGGACGGAAGCTGTCGCGGCAGTATCGCAGAAGTTCGCCCGGATTCCCGACGGCATCGACTTCGGGAAGCAGCAGTTTGCGGTTGACCAGATTGAGGTTGCCGGTGATCTCCGCATTGCGCGGATCGAGCCGGTGCGCCGTTTCGAGCGCCGCCCGCGCCGCCGCGAACTTCCCCTGCCGGAAAAGGGTGTTGCCGAGGTTGTAGAGCGCACCGGGGCGGAGCGAGTCGGCGCCGCCCGCCTGCCGGCGGTAGCGCTCCGCCGCCGCGTCGAGGCGTCCCGCGTCGAAGTCGGCGTGTTCCGAAGGCGCATCCCCCGCCGCGCCGAAGCAGAGGAAGGCGACCGCGACCGCGGCAAGGCGGCGGATCACCCCCCGGAGCCGTTTGAGCGCGGCGGGCGAAAGCGCGGCGGCGGGGGCGGACTCCGTTTTTTCAGGCACGAAGGCGTCGCTCTCCAGCGAACGGAGCCATGCGGCAAGTTCCGGATCGCCGATCGCTCCGGCGACCTCGCCCGCGGTCGCTCCGGGAGGCAGTCCGAAGCCCTCCGCGAGGAAGGGCACGACCTCCTGCCGGATGAATTCGCGGTCGTTCCCGCTCCGCTCCAGACGCCGCAGCACGTCCGGCGCCGCCCTCCGGTGCGCCTCGCGGCGCCGCAGGGAGGGATCGGAACGCAGCGCCTCGCGGCGGCGCTCCCGCATTTCGATGACGAGAGCGGCGGCGAAGCCGAGGAAGAGCACGGCGGCGATGAAAACGCTCCGGTTGCGCCAGAGCGGAAGCCGGACCGCGTCGCCGGGAGTCGCCGCCTGATAGAAGAGTTCGGTGCGCGGCGCCTCCTCCCGCGGAGGTTCCGGGGTCGCGGAAGCCGGAGCGGAGGCGGCGGGCGCGGCGGCGGGAAACGCCGAAGCGGCCGGGTGTTCGCCCGGCGCGATCGCCACGGTGAAGGGACCTCCGGCGCTTTCGTAGCGGTCGGCGGCGGTGTTGAAGAGCGCGAACCTGGGATCGAGACTCCGTTCCCCCGCGACGAGGGGGATCAGCACATAGCTCAGCTTCACTCCGCCCGGGAAAGGTTTGGTTTCGGGCGGATAGACGCGGAATCCGTCGAGCCGGAGCGCCGGAGCCCGCAGCGCGGAAACGTCCCCCGTTCCGGTGACGGAGACCGCCAGTTCGAGCGGTTCGCCGACCCGCCCGGAACGCGGGGAGAGCTGCGCCGAGATCTTCCAGTCGCCGACGAGATGGAGCGGGAGCGTCCCCTCCGGCGCGGGCGGGAGCGCCAGCACTTCGATCGGACGGGCGGGCGGCGTGAAGCGCACCGCGACCGGACGGGTCGTCTCGCCGCGGAAGAAGGCGGAAAACATGCTGTCGAAGTCGTCATCGAAAGCGACGCGGCGGCGTCTCCCTCCGCCGGGATCCGGCTCCGGGACCGCCGCGGTGAGGGTCAGTTCCGCGCCGGGAGTGAACTTGCCCGGAGCGAAAAAGCGGACCGCGGTGCGGAAGAGGATCGTCACCCGACCGCCGGACCGGCGCTCCTCCGGCGGCGCGAAACGGGGGTTCTGCGGATTGTTTTTGGCATAGTCGGCGAAGACCGCGCCGTCGAGCCCGCTCAACCGGGGATATTCGAGGGAACGGACCCGCAGACGGAAGGGAAGCGACAGCCGGAATTCGATCGGGATCTCCTCGCCGACGCGGAACGAACTCCGCGCCGACGGGATCAGGATCTCGCCCCGCGCCTCGCCCGCGGGATCTTCCGCCTCCACCGGCGCCGCCGCACCGCGCTCTCCGGGCGCCGCCACGCGCAGCACCAGCGGGGCGCTCACCGCCGTCGCGCCGTCGGAGGCGGTGAAACGCATCGGCGGGATCCGCACTTCGGAACCGGGAGCCAGCGAAGCGTCGACGATCAGCGGCAGCGTGAAACTCAGCTCCTCGCTGCGTTCGCCGTTGCGGATCGAGGTGCTGTTGCGGCGGCTGACCCGGTTTGTCATCCAGCGCGCCCCCCTGACCGACGGCAGGCGGAAATCATCCTTGATGTCGCCGCGGTTCAGCGAGATCGTGATCATCGCGCTGCCCCCGGGGGAAACGCCCGAGCGGTCGGCGGAGACGGAGATCCGGGGCGGAAGCGCGGCGAATGCCGTCAGCGCGGCGGAAAACACGGCGGAGAAAAGCAGGATTCGTTTCATCGTGATCACCAGTCCTTTTCCACCGCGGGACGACGGCTCCGGCGGATGCGGTTGAGTTTGTCGCGCAGATCCTTCGTTTCGTCGTCGAGGATCCGCACCATTTCGGCGGCGTTCTCGCGGCGGTCCTTCTCCTTTTCGCCGTCGGCGGAGGGCTGCGCGGGAAGCGGCTTGCGTTCCGCGTCTTCGCCGGGACGGGGCCGCTTTTCCTCTTTCTTCTCCGGCTTCTTCCCCTTTTCGTCCCGGGACTCCGGCTTCCGCTCCCCGTTGTCGCTCCGAGGTTCGCCGAGACGCTTCACCGCCTCGTCGATCCGGCGCCCCGCCGCCTCGCGGTCGCCGCGGCGTTCTTCCTCCGCCGCCTTCTTCAGCTCCTCCTCGGCGGCGGCGGCGTCATCGGCAAGCTGCTTCTGACCGAGATCGCGCGCCTGACGTTTCAGTTCTTCCGCCGCCTTGCGCGCCGCTTCGGTCCGCTGTCCGTCCTTGCCCTGCTGTTGATTCTGCTGTTGATTCTGCTGCCGGTTCTGCTGCTGTTGCCGATCCTTGCCCTGCTGTTGGTTCTGCTGCTGGTTCTGCTGCTGTTGCCGATCCTTGCCCTGCTGTTGATTCTGCTGCTGATTCTGCTGTTGGTTCTGCTGCTGTTGCCGATCCTTGCCCTGCTGTTGGTTCTGCTGCTGATTCTGCTGCTGGTTCTGCTGCTGTTGCCGATCCTTGCCCTGCTGTTGGTTCTGCTGTTGGTTCTGCTGCCGATTCTGCTGCTGCGCCTGCTTCGCCTGTTCACGGGCTGTCTGCTGCTGTTTTTTCAGCTCCTCGATCTTCTTCTTCAGCGCCTCGATCGCGCGCCGGTCGAGCATCAGTTCCTCCAGATTGGCGGAGACGCTCTCCTCGAAGTCGGCGACTTCCGGCGTCGTCAGGCTCTGGGTGTAAAGTTCTTCCGCCTTTTTGAGCGCGGTCTCCGCCTCGGCGAGTTTCCGGAGCGCGGCATCGGGCTGCTGACTCCGCAGTTCCTCCGCCGCGGCGCGGAACGCCTCCCGCGCCGGAAGATGGTTGGCGACGCCGAGATTGAAGATCGCCCGGCTCTGCACGCCGCCCTTCGCACGACCGTCGCGGAGCACATCCTCGTAGATCGGGACCGCCTTCGCCGCTTCTCCCTTCCGCTGGAGCGAGAGGGCGAGATTGTAGCGTTCGGCGGGATCTTCCGGGAGTTTCTCCTCCGCCGCCGGTCCCGCGAGCGGAGCTGCCGGAACCGCCGCGGGGGCGGCGGGCGCCGACGCCGGATCCGCCGCGCCCGCGGCGAAAAGCAGGAACGTCGCCGCGCAGCACCAGAGCATCGCCCGGCGGCGGTACGGAGCCTCGGAAATCAGCATCGCGAAAGCGAGCGAAACCGCCGCGCAGACGAGTGCGATCGGGAACTTCTCGACCGGAGCGGTTCCGGAACTCCGTTCCGTCTCCGCCCGTTCCAGCGCCCGGAGCCGCGCGGTGACGGCACCGAGACCGGTGTCGGCGACGCCCGCCCGCAGATAGATGCCGCCGCTTTCCGCGGCGAGCCGTTTCAACGCCGCTTCGTTGAGGCGGCTGGTGATGACCTTGCCGTTCCGGTCGCGGCGCAAAGCGCCGTTTTCGTCCGGCAGCGGCGTCGCCGCCGCCGGGTCGCCCAGACCGACCACCATGATCGGGATCCGCTGCTTGCGGAGCGCGGCGAGCACGCCGCCGCTGTTGCCGGAGAGTTCGTCGCCGTCGGAGAAGAGTACGATCGCCCGGTGACCGCCCGCGCTGCGGAACGCGGCGAGCGCGGTGCGCAGCGCCTTCTCGAGATCGGTGCCGCCGACCGGAACCAGATCGGGACCGAGTTCCTCCACATACTGATCGAACGCCCCCGCGTCGGAGGTGAAGGGACAGCAGAGAAACGCCTCGCCCGCAAAGGCGACCAGCGCGAAGCGGTCGCCGCGGTTCTCGCGGACCAGTTCCCGCAGCAGGAATTTCGCGTGCTCGAGCCGGGAGGGCGGCAGATCCGCCGCCAGCATGCTGCGGGAGACGTCGAAGATCACCAGCACGTCGCGTCCGCGTTCCCTGCCGGGAAGCTGCCGCGTCGCCCAGAAGGGACGCGCCGCCGCCGCGATCAGAAAACACGCCGCCGCCGCCAGAAAGAAGCGGCGCCACCGGCGTTTCGCCATCGAAAGCCGGATCGCGCCGGAGGACTCCGCCCCGCGCCCCAGCAGGAGCCTGAGCATTTCCCTCCTTCGCCGGGTCGCAAGAACGCCGAGCGCGATCACCGCCGCAACGATCGGCGGCACCAGCCAGAAAAGCTGCGGATAAATGAACTTCATGACAAAATCTCCTCCTCTCCTTCCGGACTGCGCCTTCCTCTCCTCCTAATTCAAAAGGCGCTTAACAATATAATCATTCCCCCCGGAAAAGTCAAGCCTTTTCCGGATTTTCGGCGCGCCGACGTTATCCGCGCCGCCTTCCGGAACGCCGCTGTGGAACGCGCTCCCCCGGACCGCATCGTCGCGCGATATTCGTTTTGTGTAAAAAATAGCAAAATTTATGTAATTGCATTCTGATTTTGCAAAGGTTATATTATAGTGAATTCTGTCCCAAAAGTGCATATTTTCAACAAACCGGCATCGGGAAGAGGTTCCGGGATCCGGTACAACGCAAAGGAAAAGCGAAAATGAATCCATTGAAAATCGGCGTCTTCGCCTTCACCAAGGCAAGCTGGCTCACTCCGAAGATCGAGAAGATCGTCGAAGCGACGGTGGAGAACCTCCGCACCCTGCCCGACACCGAGATCCTCTTCGACGGTCTCGTCTGCGACGAGGCGAGTTCGATCCGGCAGGCGGAGTCCTTCATGGCGGCGCGGGTCGACGCGGTCGTCATGTACTTCGTGACCTTCCCCGCGGGCGCGATGATCCCCGCCGCCGCGTCGCGGCTCAACGTACCGATCCTTCTTCTCGCCAATCCCGAAGTGCCCGGTCCCGGCAAGATGTGGGAGCAGAACTCCTTCTGCGGCGCCAACATGGCGGCCCACGGACTCAACCGGCTCCGCAAGCAGTACAGCTTCACCTTCGCGCTGCCGGAAGAGACCGCCCGCAAGATGGCGGCGCCGATCGCCGCGGTCCGCGCGATCGCCGGACTGAAGAACCTCAAGCTCGGTCTCGCGGGCGGACGCGTGCCCGGCTTCTACACCTCGAACTTCGATGAACTGCAGCTCCGCCGCGATTTCGGGACCACCGTCGAAGTCCTCGACCTGCTCGAAGTCGTCGAAACCGCCCGCGCCCTCGACGGCGCCGAACTCGAAGCCGCCCGCAAGGTCGTCAGGGAGAACGCCGCCGGATGCTGTCAGACCGGCGACAACGATCTCGAACTCGCCGCCCGTCTCTTCGGCGCCTTCGTCGCCGTCGCCAAAAAGTACAACCTCTCCGGATACGCGGTACGCTGCTGGCCGGAACTCTCCGACATCTTCGGCATCGCGCCCTGCGCGGTCCTCGGCATGCTGAGCAACTGCGGCCTCGGGACCTCCTGCGAAGGCGACGTCAACGGCGCGGTCACGATGAAGCTCATGGAGTATCTCGCCAACGGCGGGATCGCCTTCTTCGTCGATCTCATCAGCTTCGACGAGAAGGACAACACCGGCGTCGTCTGGCACTGCGGCGCCGCGCCGACCAAACTCTGCCGCAAGTTCGAGGAGACCACCTTCCGGATGCACATGCGCGTCGACGGCGGCGACAAGAAGGGTCTCACCTGCGACTTCCCGCTCAAGGCGGGACGCGTCACCATCGCCAAATTCGACACCGACGCCGACGGGAAGAACCGGATGCTGATCGTCCCCGGCGAGGCGGTCGACACCGAAGCCTTCCTGCGCGGCAATCCGCTGCGGGTCCGTTTCGACGCGCCCGCGAAGAAGGTGATCGACACCGTGATGGAACGCGGCTTCGAGCACCATTACGCGGTGATCCACGCCGACGTCGCCGAAGCGCTCAAGATCTTCTGCAAGTGGCTCGGCATCGAGGTCGTCGCCGTCGAGAAGTAATACTTCAGGAGTCCTGTCATGCTCAACGTCACCATCTGGAACGAATTCCGCAGCGAACGCAGGGAAGATGCGATCGGCGACCTCTGCCGCAAGTGGTATCCACGGGGGATCCACGAGTATCTGCGCGAGGCGCTCGCCGCCGACGATCTCGCGATCCGCACCGGGACCCTCGACCAGCCCGATCAGGGACTGCCCGACGAAGTGCTCAACACCACCGACGTCCTCGTCTGGTGGGATCACGGAGCCCGAGAGGAGGTTGCCGACGATCTCGTCGCCCGCATCCAGTATCGCGTGCTGCACGGCATGGGATTGATCGTGCTCCACTCCGCGCACGTCTCCAAGATCTTCCGCCGGATGCTCGGCACCGAGTGCCGTCTGCGCTGGCGCGAGGTCGGCGAGAAGGAGCGGGTCTGGGTCGCCGCCCCCGGACACCCGATCGTCGCCGGAGTGCCGGAGACCTTCGTGATCCCCAATACCGAGATGTACGGCGAACCCTTCACGATCCCCGACGACGGCAAGGTGATCACGATGTCGTGGTACGAGGGCGGCAACGTCTTCCGCAGCGGCGTCGCCTTCCGGCGCGACGCGGGCAAGATCTTCTATTTCTCGCCCGGTCACGAAAGTTACCCGATCTACCACGACGTCAACGTGCAGCGGATCATCGCCAACGCGATCCGCTGGGCGCAGCCTCCCGCCGGAGGCGTTCTGCCGGAACGCGTCACGCCGCAGCGCGAGGCGGTCGAGGAGATCCGCACGCCGAACCCGATCAAGATCGACACCTCCGCGCTCCACAAAGCGTAACGGGACCCGTCTCCTGAGAAAAAATGAAAACAAGGAACCTTTCCATCATGAGAAAAATCAAAGTCGGCATCATCGGCATGGGCCGCGCGGGCGGTCTGATGAATCCCGGGGAACTCTCCCGGTGCACCGACCGCTTCGAGATCGTCGCCGCCGCGGACCGGGACGAATCGCGCCGCAAGAATCCCCCCGAACTGCTCCGCAAGGTCCCCAAGATCTACGCGAGCTTCGAGGAGCTCCTCGCCGATCCCGAAGTGGAACTGGTCTGCATCGAGGTCCGCAACCCCGACCACACTCCCTTCGCGATCCGCGCGATGGAGGCGGGCAAGTACGTCAGCCTCGACAAGCCGATGACCGCCGGCGCGAAGGACATCGCCGAGCTGCAGGCCGCCGCCGCGAAGCATCCCGGTCTCCTCTTCCCGCGCCTCAACCGCCGCTTCGAGAGCGTCTTCCTCAAGGCGCGGCAGGTGATCGACTCCGGAGCGCTCGGCAAGGTCTCGATGGTCAAGATCCACCGCTGCTGCAGCTTCTGCCGCCGCAACGACTGGCTGACGCTCCGCGAATACTACGGCGGGCTGCTCACCAACTGGGGACCGCACATCATCGATCAGGCGCTGCGCTATCTCGGCGCTCCGGTCGCCGACATGTGGGGCGACATCCAGTCGCTGGTCAGCGTCGGCGACGGCGACGACCAGATCAAGATCCTGCTGCGGGGAACCAACGGACGCGTCGCCGACGTCGAAGTCTGCGGCATGGTCGCGCTGCCGGGTCGCGAACTCGAAATCTGGGGCAGCCGCGGGACCCTCGTCTACGATCCCAAGGTCGATGACACGCATCTCATCGCCAAGATCGTGGATCCGTCGATCCCCTACCGGGAACTCAAGGCGCACCGCGAAAATCCGCCGATGCAGTACGGCAACTTCGACGAGAAGCTCTACTTCATCGAAGAGAAGATCGAGATCCCGCCGGTGCCGTCGGAGAAGATCTGGCACTACATCTACGATACGATCGTCAACGGCGCGGAGTTCCCGATCAAGCTGGCGGAAGTCGTCGAAGTGATGCGGATCATCGACAAATTCTACGACGCCTTCGAGCCCGATCCGGCGAAAGCGGCGCGCTGAAGCGGAAAATCCCGCCGCAAAAGAATACCGTTCCGATTGGAATTTTCCCGTCGGAGCGGTTATTTTATAACCGGCGCAGGCGGAGACGGCGTCCGCGCGGCGTCGGCAAAGGAACGGCCGCCGGAGTGATGCGCCGTCCGCAAACGAGGGGGGGGAGAGCCATGGAAGAGATCAGGATCGCCGGAGCAGATTTCCGCGCCGGATTTTTCCCGCGCGGCAGATACGCCTTCTCGGTCGCCGTCGCGCCGGAGTTCCGTCTTTCTCTCGGCAGGATCGCCTGCGGCGACTTCGGCGAAATGAGCGCACTGCCCCGCAAGCTCCGCCGCCACGACTCCGGCGACGGGCTTTCGGTCGGCGTCGAAAGCGTCTCGGTGATCCCCTTCGGCTGCGAATACGAGGTGAAGCGCGCGATCGAACTCTCCGACGGCTTCGCCCGCGTCACCACCGACGTCGCCGCGCTCAACCACGGCGTCATCACGGCGCTGGAGCAGGAACCGGTCGTCTTCGAGGGCGCATGGTCGCAGATGGAGTTCCTCGTGTGGGGCGAAAGCGGCTTCCGCCGCGCCGAGCCCGATGCCGCTCCCGAACGCCGGGTGCTCTATTCGGGGAGCGAACCCGTCGTCCTCCTCCGGTTCCGCAACGCCGCCGGAGACGCCGCCGAATTTCTGCTCGGCGGCGACCTCTGGCGCCACCGGAGCGCCGCGCGGCTCGGCGGAGACGCGCATTTCGAGCTGACGGCGGAACGAAATTCGGCGACGCTGACGCGGCTGCCCGTCTTCTTCGACACCGCGCTGCATCCCGAACTCAAGGTCCCGAAGCGTCCGTGGCGCTTCACGGCGACCTTCGCGTGGCGGCGCGGGGACGCGCCAGCCTCTCCGGCGGCGGAGGCGGAGGAATTTTCCATTTCCGGCTGTGCGCTCGCCGCCGCCAACCGGCGGCTGATCCGCGGCAGGATCCGCTCCGGCACGGGGGCTCTGCGGCTCGCCGGAGCCGCGCCCGGCTTCTGCACCGACGCCGCCCACCTCGAACGTCCCGGGCAGGGCGAACTCGAACACTGCGACTTCGACGAACTCGTCGCGCTCCGTCTCTGGGGGAACCGCCAGCGGCGCGGCGGCAAGTTCACCGTCGCGGTCGCGGAAAACGGCGGTCCCTTCGCGGGCTCGGCGGCGGCGGGGAACCTCGCCGCTCCGCCGCGGCGTCTCTCCGCCCCCGAGGAGGCAGAGCGATGAAAACGATCCTGCGCCTGCTCCCCCTGCTCGCCGTGCTGTGGTTCGGCGCCGCCGGATGCGCCTCGAATCCCTCCGGCACGCCGCGGCCCGACCCGATGTACGACGCCGCGCCCCCCGGCGGCTGGAGCCTCTCGGATCTGGAGAATACCACCGCGGGCGGCGACCCGCTGGAGCCCTTCAACCGGTGCATGTTCGCCGTCAATGAAGTCATCATGGAGTACTTCGTCGAATACATCGGGTGCGTCTACTGCTCGATTTTGCCGCGTCCGCTGATCGACATGATCAACAACGCCTGCCTGAACCTCGAATATCCGGCGCGGGCGATCAGCTGCCTCCTGAGCGCCGAATGGCGCGGCGCGGGCGACGAGACGATCCGCTTCTTCGCCAACTCGATCCTCGGGATCGGCGGTCTCTTCGACGTCGCCAAGGCATGGTGGAAGATCTATTCGACCGAATCGGATTTCGGGCAGAGCTTCGCCGACTGGGGGATCGGTCCCGGCTGCACGCTGATCCTGCCCTGCTGCCCCCGGATCAATGTGCGCGACACCGTCGGGCTGATCTTCGACAGCGCCTTCGACGGCAAGACCTACATCCCCTACGCCGGTTCCGCGACCGCGATGAACCGCTTCGTGATCGCCCACCGCGGCTACAAGCAGCTGGTCGACGGCGCGAGCGACAAGTACAAGAGCTTCCGCCAGCTGATGGTGCTCTACCGTCAGCTGCTGATCCGCAAGCACTTCTACCGCACCCGCACCGAAGCGGCGAAGAAGCCGCCCGAGATCCCGCCGCCGTCGCGGGAGGCGCCGGAGGCGCCCGCGGCACTCCGCGGACACTGGTTCGGCATCGCCAACTACCACGGCGTCTCCCCGATCAGCGACTCGATGCGGCTGCTCTTCTTCGCGCCGCGCCAGAACGACGACTTCTGGTGGCAGCGCCTTTCGCTCTGGAACCGCGACTTCATCTCGCAGGGGAGCCGCCGCCGGATCGAACTCGAAGCGGGGCGTCCCAAGGCGTTTTGGTACTTCTGGCGCGCCCCGGAACTCCCGGAGGGCGCGGCGCCGCTCCCCGAACGGCTCGCCATCGTGCTTCCCGGCATCGGAGGGCTCTGCGACGGACGCAATCCGCTCGGCATCGCCGAAGTGCTTCAGCGCGCAGGGTTCGCGGTCGTGAACGTCGACAGCACCTTCGCGTGGCGGCAGATGTCCGCCTCCGGCAACCGGCGTCTGCCCGGCTTCCTGCCCGACGACGCGGCGGAGATCCGCTTCCTGCTCGAACGGATCCTCGACGAACTCGCCGAACGCGGGGAGATCCGTTCGCCCCGGATCACTCTCGTAGGATACAGCATGGGCGGATTCCACACCCTCGGACTCGCCGCCCGCGGCGACTCCGTCGGCGCATGGAAGATCGACCGCTTCGTCGCCGTCAATCCGCCGGTTTCGCTCCGAAGCGCGATGACCGAAGTCGACTCCTTCGCCGCGGCGAGCCGCCGCTGGAACCGCGGGGAAGCGGTCGAGGCCATGCTCCGGATCGGCGGCAAGGAACTGACCGCGCTCGAGACCGATCTGCCCCCCTACGATCCCGTTTCCATGCCGCCCACGCTGCGCTACCGGATCGGCATCAACCGGGAGGAAGCGACCGCCGCCATCGGCATCTACCTCAGGGCGTCGCTCCGCGAACTCCTCTTCACCGCGTGCCGCGAACGCGCGCTGCCCGGGATCTCCACCCCCTACCGCTGGGGAAGGCGCAACGAGCTCTACCTCGAACTCGACCGGATCAGCTTCCGCGATTACGGCGAAAAACTGCTGGCGAAGGATTATCCGGAGCTTTCGACGGAGGAGCTGTATCGCTGCTCCGATCTGCGCGACTTCGCCGCCCGCCTCGCCGCCAACGACAAGGTGCGGGTGCTTCACACCTTCGACGATCCGCTCCTGTCGGCGGAGGACCGGCTCCTGCTCGACCTGACCTTCGGCAAGCGGCTCCTGCGCTTCCCCGGCACGGGATTCTCGGGGAAAATCCGGCAGAAAGCGCGCGGAGGCGATTCCGCGACCGTTCCCGACGGCGATCCTCTCGCCATGGGCGGCGGCGATCCGCCGCGCTCCGCGGAAGAGGAACAGCTGCTGCTCGATCTTTCGCTGGGCGGCGGCAGGATGCTCTGGTTCTCCAACGGAGGACACCTCGGCAACCTCTATGTGCGCTCGGTCCAGCGCGCCATCGTCAGCGCGGCGATGACGGCTGCCGATCCCGTTCCGGAAGCGGCGGGAGCCGCCACGCGATGAATTCCCCGCTTTCGAAGCGCTGAAGCCCCGGGTACTTCGCCATGAACTTGGGCAGATCGCGGAGATCGTCGGAAATCAGCACCACCGGACGACGGCGGCGCGGATCTTCCGCATAACGCCGGAGATCCTCCCGCTCCCACACCAGCGGTTCTTCGCCGTGCTGCCGGGCGGCTCGGTCGCCGTAATCGAATTCCCCGCGCGAAGCGTAGACCCGGGTCCAACTCTCCCCGATGCACCACGCGACCGCGTGCGCCGAGGAGGGAAAAGCGAAAACGAGATCGATTTTCGGATCGATCCGTCCGCGTTCGTGGAGCACCGTCAGCATCGCGGCAGGCATTTTGCCGCTGTTGAAGTCGGGGAGCAGCGCCGAAGTCGCCAAACCCGCCGCCAGCGTCCCCCAGAAGAACCGGAAACGGGTACGCCAGCCCCGGTCCTTCCACACCGTCATCAGCACGCCGCCCGCGCAGGCGACCGCGCCGAGCGCTCCGAAAAAGAGTCCGCTGCCCGCAAGTTCGGGGAAGCGCCCCGCGAAGACCTCCAGCCGGATCGCTCCGGCGAAGAGCATCGTTCCGGCGCCGCCGACAGTCAGAAGGTATCCCCAGCCGGTCATCACCCAGTGGAAGAAGCGTTTGTTGCCGTCCATACCGGCGGCGACCGCCGCCGCCATCAGCACCGAGAGCGGCGCGAAGCACGGCGCGATGTAGGTCGCCAGCTTCCCGCGCGATGCCGAGAAGAAGATGAGCGGCATCACCACTCCCGCCGCCGCGAAACGCAGGATCGGCAGCCGCAGCAGGGCGCGCCAGCGGTCGCGCTCGACCCCGAAGACGGCGGAGAGCATCAGCGCGGCGGGGAAACTGCCGCCGATCAGCACCGGGATCAGCACCCACCACGGCGCGGGATGCTGATCGGAACCGTCGGTGAAACGCTTCCAATGTTCCTCGACGATGAAATAACGCCAGAAATCCGGCTCCGCGGCGTGGATCCGGAGCGCCCACGGCAGCGAGACGGCGAGCACTCCCGGCAGCAGCAGCGGCGGCAGCAGCAGAAATTCGCGCCAGCGCCGTTCGACGACGAGATAGAGCGCGGTCGTCAGCGCCGGAATGACGAAGGCGATGAACCCTTTGGTGAGGAACGCCAGCCCCGCGAAGACCCCCGCGAGCAAGCCGAAGAAGACCCGCCGCCGCGAAAAACGACGCTCCTCCAGCGCGAGAAAGACGCTGCCGAGCGTGCCGGTGGTGAAACAGCACAGCAAACTGTCCAGCACCGCGACGGTCCCCAGCCCGAGGATCAGTCCGCTGCCGAGGTAGAGGATCGCCGCCAGCGCCGCCAGATCGTTGTCGCGGCGGCTCTGACGCACCCACTCGGCGAGCAGCAGCGCCGCTCCCGCCGTTCCGAGAAGCGACATGAAGCGCACCGCGAAGGCGTTGCGCCCGAAGACGCGGATCGCACCCGCCGTCACCCAGTAGCCGAGGGGCGGCTTCTCGAAATAGCGTCCGCCGAGCAGCCGGGGCGTCGTGAAGTCGCGGCTTTGAAGCATTTCGGCGGCGATCTCTCCGTAGCGGAATTCATCGGGCTTGAGCATCGGGCGTCCGATCGACGGGATCCCGTAGGCGAAGACGAAAAAGAGCGCGATCAGCAGAAATTTTTTCACCGTTCCCTCCCCGTTGCTTCGACTCCGGCGGCGGAGGCGCGGATCCCTCCCCGCAGATTCCACGCGGCGACCGCGAAGGGTCCGCTGCGCCAGCTGCGCGGCGACGGGGGGACCCGTTTGCGCGTTTCGGGGACCGCCGTGAAGACGAAAAGTCCGATCCCGGGACGCGCGGCAAGGAGACGCAGCGATTCCGGAGTCTCCTTTTCAAGCGGGAGCGCCTCGCGTCCGCAGAGCCGCCGCACCGCCGGACGCATCGCCCGGTCGGCGATCAGCGTCGCCTCGCCGTCGCGCATCGGCACGATCTCCGGCACGACGGTGCGGCGCAGAAATCCCCCCGGCGCGCGGTCGCGCACGAAGCGCTCCGGCAATCCCGCGGTCAGTACCGTGAGCGGGAACGCGACTGCAAGCGAAAGATAGAGGAACTTCACCCGCCAATGGCTTTCGCGGACCGCCAGCGTGAGCCACAGCGCAGCTATCACTCCGGCGAAGACCGGATTGAAGAAGAATTCGTGCGCGCCGTAGAAGCGGGCGCGCGCCGCAAGCGCCGAACCGAAACGAGCCGGAATGTGGATCAGAAAAACGGTGACCGCCGCCGCAGCCGCGATCCCGGCGAGGATCCGCGCCGCGCGGTCGATCCCGTGAAAGACGCCGAGTTCGGCGCAACGGACCAATCCGCCCCCCGCGAAGAGCGCGAGAAACGGCAGGACCGTCAGCACGGGCAATTCCGGAACGAGCAGCAAACCGAGTACGGAGAGCAGAGTTCCCGCAACCGCGATCACCCAGAGCGGAGTCCGGCGGAGTTCTCCCCAGTCGGCGAACCAGCCGCGCAGCATCGACGGCAGAAACGCCCACCACGGCAGCGTGCCGGCGACGAAAGCCCACGGCTCCGGATGCAGATTCGCGGTGATGCCGCCCGCGTAGACCACCGGAGTGAGCAGAAAAACCGTCGCCGCTACCACTCCGGCGTCGCGTTCGCGGCAGACCTTGCCGGTCAGCCGGAGCGCCGCCGCCGCGAGCAGTACTGCGAGTGCGGCGGGAAGGCGGAGCTTCCAGGCGGGAAGATCCTCGGCAGGGCGCCACGGAGCGGAATATTCGCAGAGGAAGAGCGGATTCCGGCGGATCCCCCAGCCGTAGAGAAGGAGCGGCCACAGCCATCCGGCGGCGCTCCATGCGAACTCCCGCCACGCATGGCGCGGCGTCGCGGCGGCGGTTTTTCCCTCTTCTTCCATCGCGCTCGATGCTCCCTCGGGAAACGCTGCCCCGGCGGAGGAGGAGATCCTTCCCCCTCCGCCGGAGCCCTTCGGATGCTATGGCAATGCGCCGGACAACGGGATTACCGGTCGTTCAGCGCGGCGACCCCGGGCAGCGTCTTGCCTTCGAGGAACTCGAGCGAAGCGCCGCCGCCGGTCGAAATGTGGCTCATCTCGGCGGCCTTGCCCGACTTGTTCACCGCGGAGACGCTGTCGCCGCCGCCGATGATCGAGATGCCGCCCGCCGCCTTGATCTTGGCGACCGCGTCGCAGACGCCGAAGGTGCCCGCCGCGAATTTCGCCATCTCGAAGCAGCCCATCGGTCCGTTCCAGACCACGGTCTTGGCGCCCGCGATCGCCTGACTGTAGAGCTTGACGGTCTCGGGACCGATGTCGAGCCCCATCCAGCCGGCGGGGATCTCGGTGCCGACGATCCGCGTATTCGCTTCGGCGTCGAACTTGTCGGCGGCGACGTTGTCCACGGGGAGCAGCAGCTTCACGCCGCGGCTCTTCGCCAGTTCGAGCATTTCGTTCGCGTAGGGGATCTGGTCGGCTTCGCAGAGCGAATTGCCGATCTCATGACCCTGCGCCTTGAGGAAGGTGTACGCCATGCCGCCGCCGATGATCAGCGTATCGACCTTGCCGAGCAGGTTGCGGACCACCGCGAGCTTGTCGGAGACCTTCGCTCCGCCGAGGATCGCGGCGAAGGGGCGTTCGGGAGTCTCGACCGCGCGGCCGAGGTAGTCCAGCTCCTTCTCCATCAGGAAACCGGCGACGCAGGGTCCCTGCATGTACTTGCAGATCACCGCGGTCGAAGCGTGGGCGCGGTGCGCGGTGCCGAAGGCGTCGTTGCAGTAGACGTCGCCGTAGCTCGCGAGCTTCGCGGCGAGGACCTTCTGCTCCTCCTTGAGCGCCGCCTTGCGCGCCTTGAAGTCATCGTCGGATTCGCCGTCCTTCTGCTTGCACTTCGCCTGCTCTTCCTTGTGGTAGCGGGTGTTTTCGAGCATCAGGATCTCGCCGGGCTTCAGCGCGGCGGCTTCGGAATCCGCCCCGGCGCAGTCGGCGACGAACTTCACCGGCTTGCCGAGCAGTTTTTCGAGGTAGACGGCGACCGGCTTCAGCGTGGTGTCGCCGGTGATGCCCTTCTCGTCGGGACGGCCGAGGTGGCTCATCAGCACCAGCGCGGCGCCCTGTTCCAGCACATATTTGATCGAGGGGAGCGCCCCCTTGATCCGGGTGTCATCGCGGATGACTCCCTCCTTGATCGGCACGTTGAAGTCAACGCGCATCACGACTTTTCTGCCTTTGAGGTCGATGTCCCGCAGGGTTTTCTTGTTCATCTTGCTGGAGTTCCTTTCGTCGGGGGGATGAAAAAACGGGCGGGCGCTGCGCCCGCCCGTTTCGGGTTTACCAAGAGTGACAGGGTTCTCTTACTTGGTGATGACGCGCGCCATCTCGAGGACCTTGTTGGAGTAGCCCCACTCGTTGTCGTACCAGGCGCAGACCTTGACGAAGGTCTTGTCGAGCTGGATTCCCGCCTTCGCGTCGAAGATCGAGGTGCGGGCATCGTTGCGGAAGTCGGTGGAGACGACCGCGTCTTCGGTGTAGCCCAGCACACCCTTGAGTTCGCCCGCCGCGGCTTCCTTCATCGCGGCGCAGATCTCATCGTAGGTGCACTCGGTGTTCAGCTCGGCGACCAGGTCGACGAAGGAGACGTCGCTGGTGGGGACGCGGACCGACATGCCGGTCAGCTTGCCGTTCAGCGCGGGCAGGACCTTGCCGACCGCCTTCGCGGCGCCGGTCGAGGAGGGGATCATGTTCTCGAGGATGCCGCGGCCGCCGCGCCAATCCTTCTTGGAGGGACCGTCGACGGTCTTCTGGGTCGCGGTGGCGGCGTGGATCGTGGTCATCAGACCGCGCTTGATGCCGAACTTGTCGTTCAGAACCTTGCTGATCGGGGCGAGGCAGTTGGTGGTGCAGCTGGCATTCGAGATGATCTTCTGACCGGCGTAGGTCTTGTCGTTGACGCCGTAGACGAACATCGGGGTCGCATCCTTCGAGGGAGCGCTCATGATGACCTTCTTGGCGCCCGCCTTCAGATGCGCGGAGGCGAGTTCCTCGGTCAGGAAGAAGCCGGTGGATTCGACGACGACATCGACGCCGAGGGCGCCCCAGGTGATGTTCGCGGGATCCTTCTCGGCGAAGATCTGGATCTTGTTGCCGTCGACGATCATGAAGTTGCCGTCGACCTTGATGTCATGGTTGAAGATGCCGTGGACCGAATCGTACTTCAGCATGTAGGCGAGGTAATCGGGATCGAGCAGGTCGTTGATGCCGACGACCTGAATGTCCTTGCCGAAGTTCTCCACCGCCGCGCGGAAGACCATGCGACCGATGCGTCCGAAACCGTTGATGCCGACTTTGATCATTTTTGAATCCACCCTTTGCTTTGTTGTTGAAAGAGGCGAAACCTCTTCGCTCTACATTTTCGTAATATAGCACGCGAAAGCCTCTTCGTCAACTGGAAATCGCTCTCTTCGCGGTGTATTTTATGGAAAAGATGCCGGCATGCCGGCTCCCGGCGTCTTTTCGTCGTCAACCGTCAACTTCGACCGGAAAGAGAAGCCAAACCATGTCCGGATTCTTCGAGCGCCGCCGCCACCGCAAATTCGTCGCCGAACTCCGCGCCAGCCGCCATATGTGGGACGATCTCCTCTCCCCCGCCGACCGGCGCCGCTTCGACGCGCTGATCGCCGAGTGCGCCGACGCCGCGTCGGGCTCGCCCGACGCGCTGCCCGCCGCCCGGCGCGCCGCGATGGAGGCGCTCCGCAAGGTCGATGTTCCCGACCGTCATCCGAAGGTGCGCGAACTTCTCGACCTGCTGCTGGTGGTCGGCGCGGTCGCCTTCGGGATCAGGGCTCTCTTCTTCCAGCCCTTCCAGATCCCGACCGGCTCGATGCAGCCGACCCTCTACGGGATCCATTTCCAGTACCCCGAAAACGCCTCCTCGCCCCGGCCCGAAAAACTGCCGGGATTCCTCAACGCGGCGCTCTTCGGTCAGCGGCGCGCCCGCGCGGTCTCCGCCGCCGACGGATGGATCCCGCCGGAGGCCTTCGACGAATACGGCAGACCCTCCGCCCGCTTCTTCCGCAGCGCCTCGCTCTTCTTCGACCGCACCCGCTTCCCGCTCGGCGGCGCCTCGGTCGACCTCCCCGGCGCCCCCTCGAAGGTCGTCGAATACGCGCGGCTTTACCCGGGGCGCGTCATCCGCCGCGGCGAGACCCTCGCCGACGGCTCGCTCTCGTTCGGCGACCACCTCTTCGTCGAACGCTTCGGTCTTTACCTCCGCGAACCGCGGCGCGGCGACGTGACGGTCTTCACCACCGAGGGACTGCGGATCCCCGCGGTCATCGACGGGACGCGGCAATTCATCAACCTCTCCGACGTGAGCGGATTCTTCTACATCAAGCGCCTCGCCGGACTCCCCGGCGACACACTCCGGATCGAAAACGCCCAGCTGATGGTCCGTCCGGCGGGCGCAAAGGAATTCCGCCCGGTGCAGGAACTTGCCGAACCTTTCCGCAAAGTCTACTCCGGGCGGGGCGGCTATCAGGGACACGTCAACGGCATCGGCGAACAACATCTCTTCCCCGGCGACGAATACACCGTGCCGCCCGACCACTACTTCATGCTCGGCGACAACAGCCGCTTCAGTCAGGACAGCCGCTTCTTCGGAGCGGTGCCGCGCCGCAACCTCGTCGGACGCGCATGGTTCGTCTTCTGGCCCTTCAACCGGCGCTGGGGCGGCATCGACCGGCTCGGTCCCCTCGACATCCCGACCGGGGAACACAGCGGCGCGACCTTCCCGGTGATGTACCGGCAGTGAGGATGCCGCTTGATTTCGACATTAATGTTATCAACCCGTTTTCAGTAACATAAAGGATCGAGATCCCATGCACATGATGGAGTCCCCCGCCTTCCGCATCGCGTCTCCGAATCCCGAGAACGTCTACCTCGCCGACAAGGTGCGGATCACCCTCGTCACCGACCGCCTCTTCCGCTTCGAATACGCCGAAGACGGCAAGTTCGAGGACCGCGAGACTCTTGCGATCCTCAACCGCGACCTCGGTCCGGTGGCGAAGTCGATCACCCTCGACGACGACGGCTGCCGGGTGATCGACACCGGGAATGCGGTGATCCGCCACCGCGCCGACGGCCGGAAGTTCAGCCGCCGCAACCTCTCGGTCTCCTTCACCCTCAACGGCGCCGAAGTCGAGTGGTTCCCCGGCAAGAAGGACACCGGCAATTTGAAGGGTACCGCGCGGACTCTGGACTGCTGCGATGGCGACTGGCATTGCACCGGCGGAAAACGCGACCGCAAGCTCCGGCTCTGCGACGGCTTCCTCTCCCGCGACGGCTGGAGCGTCTTCGACGACCACGACAGCGTCGCGCTGAGCAAAGTCGGCGGCGTCAAATGGATCGTGCCCCGTGCCGAAAAGGAATATCAGGACTTCTATCTTTTCGTCTACGGTCACGACTACAAGGCCGCCCTCGCCGCCGCCGCCGGGGTCTTCGGTTCGCAGCCGCTGGCGCCCCGCTACACCCTCGGTTACTGGTACAGCCGCTACTGGGCCCACACCGACGCCGACTTCGACGGGCTCCTCGACGAGATGGACCGCGCCGACGCCCCGATCGACGTGGTGGTTGTCGACATGGATTGGCACCTCGAGGGCTGGACCGGATACACGTGGGACAAACGCTACTTCCCCGATCCCGACGAATTCCTCGCCGAAATGCACCGCCGCGGCTGCCGCGTTTCGCTGAACCTCCATCCCGCCGACGGCGTCGGCAGACAGGAGGCGCAGTTCGAGGCGATGGCGAAGGCGATGGGGGCTGATCCGAAGAAGACCGACCGGATTCCCTTCGCAATCACCGACCCGAAGTACATGAAGAACTACTTCGAGATCCTCCACCACCCCGAGGAGAAGCGCGGCGTCGACTTCTGGTGGATGGACTGGCAGCAGGGAACCACCACCCCGATGCGCAACCTCGACACGCTGCCGTGGCTCAACCACCTCCACTGGGAGGATATGCAGAAACAGGGCAAACGCCCGCTGATCTTCAGCCGCTTCGGCGGCGTCGGCGCGGGGCGTTATGTGATCGGATTCTCCGGCGACACCTATTCGAATTGGCGCTCGCTCGCCTATCAGCCCTACTTCACCGCGACCGCCGCGAACATCCTCTTCGGCTACTGGAGCCACGACATCGGCGGTCACATGCCCGGCGAGATCGACCCCGAACTCTATCTGCGCTGGATGCAGTTCGGCGCGTGGTCGCCGATCCTGCGGACCCATACCGCCAAGCAGTTCCTCGCCGAACGGCGTTTCTCCGCCTTCCCCGACCCCTGCCGTTCGCTGATGCTTCAGGCGATCCGCGACCGTTACGAGCGGGTTCCCTACATCTACAGCGAGAACCGCCGCGCCCTCGACACCGGCATCAGCCTCGTCGCGCCCCTCTACTACGACTGGCCGGAGGAGGAGCGCGCCTACTCCGAAAAGAAAAGTTACCTCTTCGGCTCGCAGTTCCTCGTCTCGCCGGTGGTGAAACCGGTCGACCCCGAAACCAACCTCGCCGACGAGGAGATCTGGCTGCCGGAAGGCGAGTGGTTCGACACCGCCCACGGGCAGCTGCTCAAGGGCGGCAAAGTCCATCATCTCGACTACCTCATCGGCGAGACCCCGGTCTTCGCCCGCGCCGGAGCGATCGTGCCGGGGCAGCGCGGCGTCCGCCGCCTCAACGCCGTCAGCTATCCCAACCTCGTCGTCACCGTCTTCCCGGGCAAGGCGGGGAGCTACGATCTCTACGAAGACGACGGCGTCTCCGCCGACTACCTCGAGGCGAACCACGCGACGATCCGGCTCGCGCACGCAAAGGAAGGACGCACCCGTGTCGTCACCGTGAGACATACCGCGGGCACCTTCGCCGGATTCCTCAAGAAACGCGAACTGGAGTTCCGCTTCCCTGCGGTGATTCCGCCCGAAAGCGTCGTCTTCAACGGCGAAGCGGCGAAGTTCGTCTACCGCTTCGAGTCGGAGGAGAGCCGCCCCGCGTGGCGTTACGACGGCAACACCGCGACGCTGATCGTGCGGACCGCCGCCGCCGACCTCGACAAGGGGGCGGAACTTCGCGTCACCTACGCGGCCGGCGACGAATTCGCGGCGGCGGCGGGACTGGCGGGCAAGTTCCGGCGGCTCGCGCTCGTCGCCAAACTCACCAACGCGCTCACGCAGATTGCCTACCGTCAGGCGGTCGACGAACGGCTCGGACAGGAACTCGCCCACACCGGGAACCGCGTCTCGCGCGTTCCGGAAACCTTCGCGGCGGAACTCCGCCAGCTCAAGAAGAAACTCCCGGAGCTCCCCGCCGCGCTGAAAAAGCAGGCGGAGATCGTCACCGCCAGCCGCTCCCGCTCGCGCTACACCAATTTCAAGTGGCTGGAAGGCCCGCTCGCCGTCGCGCTGGAACTGCTCCGCCGCATGGAGGCATGAGGAGCGGAGGCGTCAGGCGAGGATGAAGCGGCTGCCGCCGTCGGAGAGTTCGGAAAGCGCCCAGACGAGAGCGTCCATGCGGTCGGGGGAGTTTGCCGACGCGAGCGGTGAATAGCCGGTCATCTCGTCCTCGAGTTCGGGAAAGATGCCGACGTGGCGGACGCGGTGCTGCTCGTAGAGTGCGGCGACCGGCTCGGCGCGGAGCACTTTGCCCCGCGTCGCCCGGACCGCCTTGTAGCTCACCTCGGGGTCGAGCTGCCGGAGCAGGCTTTCCACCAGATCCCCGCCGTTGTTGACCTCGGCGACGATGCGGTCGGCGGCGAGTTCGCGGTAAAGTCCGATCGCCCGCCGCGCCCAGCCGACCGGAGGCAGCCGGCAGGAGGCGTCGCGCAGCACATAGAAATTGCCGTCGATCCCGCGGGCGGCGGCGACGATCCCGGTATGGTCGCTGCCGGGGGTCGCGGAGACCGCCGGATCCACGCCGATCACGATGCGTTCGAGTTCCGCGGGCGGCGCGGCGACGCGGTCGGCGTCGATCATCGCGCGGCTCCAGAGCGCGCCCTCGGTCTCCTCCTCCCACAACCCTTCGAGAAAACGCCGCCGCTGGCGCAGCGGCAGATTGGCGAGGGTGTTTTCGATGTATCCGGCGGGGAGGTTCGCGGCGTTGTCGGCGGGATTGATCCGCATCGAGGCGTAGCGTTCCGGATTCCGCAGCGCGGTGCGATCGACCGGATCGACCTTCTCGATGAAGACGCGGTGGGTCCAATGGCTCGCCGAGGGAGGATTGCAGTCGAAGAACGCCTTGTCGGTCAAACCGGGCAGCTTCTGGGCGAGACGGGTCAGCGCGGTCTGGACCCCGGAGTAATCCAGCTCGCTGCACTCGTTGAAATAGAGCGTGGCGAACTCCTTGCCGAGGATCTTCTCGGCGCGCTGGGCGTCGTCGAGACCGACCAGCCAGATCTCGCTGCGGTTGGGAAAGGAGAAGAAGCACTCCGTCCGGTTGAACTCGAAACGCACCTCGGGGAAACGCATCCGGAGCACCTTCGGCATGGTGTCCATGCCGATCGCGGTCTTGACGCCGTTGAAGTGACGGCGCAGCACCGCGTGGCGGCCTCCGGGCGCCTTGAGTGCGCGCACCGCGAGGGCGCAGCAGAGCACGAAGGTCTTCCCGGAACGGCTGCCGCCGAAGAGCATCACCTTGGTCGCGTCGCCGCCGAGCAGTTCCAGCGCCTGCCGCTGGGCGGGCGTGTAGCGGAATTCCTCAGACACGGCGGAGTTCCCCGCCGCTTCTGCCGAAGGAGGCGCGGCCGCGGCCGATCTTGCGGAGCGTCAGCTGAAAGAGTCCCGCCAGCTCCGGATGGCGCCGCACCGCGGCGAGCGCCTTGCGGTGCATCGCCTGCCGGGAGCAGCGGTGGAGCCGGGCGAGGTCGGCGATCGAACGCCCCGCCCCCGGACGGCTGTCGTCGGGCACGATCACTTCGGCGAGGATCCCCATCGTGTAGTCGTCGAGCGAGAGCATGAAGCGGAGCAGTTCGCCGAGACCGTTGAGTTCCGGCGGCGGCGGGGAACCGGGAGCGTTCCGGCGGGAGCGCCTCGCGGGAGGAGCTTCCTCCTCGCAGCCGGGGATGTGGTCGTAATCGGCGACCTCGGTCATCCACGACTCGACCTCCTCGAAGCTCACCATTCCGGAACGGCTCTCCATCGCCGGTTCCGTCGCGCGGCAGTAGCGGCACGCCTCCCGAAATTCGCAGCGGCCGCACTCCGGAGTCTCCATCGGACTCACGGCGAAACACTTGGGGGCATCGTTCATTGGAGCGTTATCCTTTCCGAAAATTGATTCAGGACGTTGCGGGAAAAAGGGGAGGAGGAATATCCACGCGGGGACTCCCCTCCTCCCTGCGGCGGATCCGCCGCGGCGGTCAGCGGCCGACGCGGAGCGTTCCGCCGCCGCCGAGGATCGCCTCGAGGTATTCGACCGCCCGGGGCGCGAAGCGGGCAAGGCGCGGATCGGCGGCGGCGTTCCCGTAGCGGTAGCTGCGCCTGCCGATGCCGTTGACCGCCTCGGAGACGAGCCGGGGGGCCTCCTCCATCGTGAAAAGCTCCGGGTGGAGCAGAACATGGAGCGCCTGTTCGCAGACCGCGGCGGCGGCAAAGGCGTCGTCGTCCTCCTCCGCCTCGCGTCCGAGCGCGGCGCGGATGTCGCGCCCCGCCGCGGCGACCGCGGCGGCGCGGGCGCTCCGCTCGAAAGCGAAATATCGTTCGCCGAGCGGATGCTCCCCGAAATAAGCGTCAGCGTAATCGATGTCGATCATGCTTCACCTGCGGTCGGGGAACTTCGGACTCAGTTGCCGGAGGAGCTGCCGCCCGAGCTCTCCGCGGCGCCGCTCGACACGGCCGCCGCCGAGGAGACGATGCTGACCGGCAGCGGGATCCCGCTGCGGCAGGCGCTGAGGGCGGTCGCGCTCGCCATCAGGTTCTTGATGCGGCAGCAGCGCTGAAGGACGTTCTTGAACTCGAAGGTGAGCTCGCCGAAGGCGACCCGGCGGATCCCGTCGAAACCCTTCGGGGTGGCGTCCTCGTCGTGGATCGCGCGTCCCTTGAGGTTGGCGAGACCGAAGCCCGCGGGATCGAGCACCCACGCGTCGGTGTCGGGCACGTCGGGATCGGCGACGACGGTGAGTCCGCGGCCGTTGATCTCGTTGACGATCACCGCAACGTAGGCGCCGCGCCGGTC
>Ga0310690_10002170_pt1 | contig 32663 bp, 16 predicted proteins | sample AusTroGonzalo_MG_2_FD_207661 | JGI IMG/M metagenome (GOLD analysis project Ga0310690, IMG submission 207661) | Bovine rumen microbial communities from tropical cattle in Woodstock, Queensland, Australia - Gonzalo_04 (v2) (version 2) | ecosystem: Host-associated > Mammals > Digestive system >...
CTTCATTCGGCTAACCGCATGGTACAGGAAGGTAGGAAGTTAGTACCTCTGGAACAGAGGGAGTTCATGAGCTCTGACTGGCAGACCTCTATCTTGTCCTATCTTGGACAAGGCAAGCCCGCTGGGTTGAAGCCCGAAGCTCACCGCCTTTAGGCGGTGGGTAGTTCACATTATTGTGCTTCGTCCTCGGGTTCACCGGGTGCCGCCTGCTCGGTACCGGCAGGTTCGTCCGGTTCTTCCGGGGCACGCAACGGGCGTCTGTCCCTCGGGAACCGTTCCGGGAACTCGATATCCTGGCTGCGGTCTTCATCCGCCGTACGGCCACGGCGTGCCGGGAACGCATTCGCCGCCTCGTCGTCGTTATAGTCGTAGCGGTCTTCGACACGGGCCTTGGTGATGTGGATGCCGTCGTCCGTATCCATGCCATCCTTGCTCTGGCACAGCCGGTTGAAATCATCCTCATCCATGCGGTCGAGATAGTTGTCCACCTGGCTGATTACCGACCGTTGCACGCTCGAGAACAAATCCCAGAGCTGGTTCCCGATTGCCGGGTTGGTAATCTTGTAGCTGTTCAACCTGTTACCTGCATTGGTATACTTGTCGATTTCGTCGGCGAACGCCTTCCATTCGTTCAGGCTCTTGCTCAGGTCCGTATGGGATATCTTGTCCTCCACCATCTCGTATATGGTAGAGACCGGGATATCGAAGATGAACCATGCGCGGTTGAAGCGGTGCTTCATGCGCACGCAGCCATCTATCGGCGACATGGAAATGAACTTCTTCTTGAACATGGTGGTAAGGAGAATCGACGCGATGCTGTCCGGCATGAGCGGCAAGTCGCGCACGGAAGATGCACACCTGCGGACGCACTGGAACAGTTCGTCAGTAATCAGGTCGCGGAGAGGCGCACCGGTATCGATGTTGTCCTTCGTTTCGCACATGTGAAGCGCGGAGTTGAGTATGACCATGCACCGGCTCCAAGACACCGGTTTCCCGTCGACTTCATATTCGGCATCATGCATGTCGGATTCGCATTTCTTGATTGGGGAATCCTTGATGCGGGTCATGGCATCGGCAAGGGACCTGAGCTTGCTCGGCGGGAGCACCAGGTCGACATTGATGCCGGTGGCGCTAGACGGCATGCCGACGACCGACTTCACGTCACGCTGGTAACGGTTGTCGGAAGAAGCGAACGCAGCAGCCACCCCGTCCCGCAGTGCAACGTAATCAGCGTCAAGCTCCTTGTTGCCCAAGACTTTACTTGCGTTCTTGACCCTGGTCAATTCCTCGTCGGACATATCGGAATTCCATACGCAGTGCTGCTCAAGGAACTGGCGCAAGGCGTTGCGGAACATGGCAACGCTGTTGGTTGAATCCTTGCCTATGGAGTCGGTGATAAGTTTGGCCGTTTCGTCCAACTTGGCCATCGCCAGTGCACGTGCCGGGCCTGCACCGGACTGACTATCGGAAGACAGCGGGTCATCCGGGGAACACTTATTTGCATTGACCTTTTCCATGAGTTCGGCACGGCCGTCGGCAATCCCGCTATTGAGCTTGAGCTGGGCAGTGACACCCGTATTGGTGCTGCGGAGAACGCTGGCGAGCTTTTTCTTGAGGTCGGCAAAGTACTTGTTGAAGGAAGTAATTGCGGATGCTCCGGTCAGCCCGTCGATGTTGAAGAAGACGCCCGAAAGCAGTTCGGCACCCTCTTCGCTGTCAGTCTTTCCGCTCAATGCATTAGCCACTTTTTCGTACATCACACTTAGACCGTTGACGTCACCTATGGCCGAAGTTCCGAACGGGTGCACCTTGCCGTGCATGACCTTGCGGGCCTGCAGTTCCATGTTGCCGGCGGTCGGATACTTGTGCAAGTACATGGACCTGAATTCGCCCTTTGTGTTAAGCTCACGGTTAACGGTCTGAATTGCCACGTTACGCATACGGTCAGTCGATATGTCGGCAATTTCTTCCGGCCTGTTAGGAACATCGACCCCAAGATTGTCGAAGTAACGCTTGACAAGATTGAGGGCAAACGTGTCGTTCCGTGCACCGATGGCGGTCGTGATGTCATGTACCCCGGTACCTAGCTTGGTAGTGCCGTCGGCGATTCCCGTAAGGGCGTCGGCGATATCGGCAAGCGGCTTACTGGTATCGGCCACATTGTTCTTTTCGACCATCGTACGGACGAACGACCTGGCGTATTCGTCGAAGTCATCGTCGTCCATCGAAGCGAGAACATGCATCGGCACCTGGTGCATCAGGGTGTCTACACACTCCTTTGCCCTCTGGTCACCAAACAGCTCACGCAGACTGGACCCCGGCACGTCAACCGTTTCCCCGTCGATTTCGTTGCTGTTCCGGTATCGGATGGCGGCATTCATCCTGGACTGGGCCGTGCCGACACCGCTCCTCATTATCTGCAACGCATGCTTGAAATCGTCAACCAGGTACGGCTGGTTCTCCTTGGCTATCTCGCCAACTTCAGGAATTTCACCATACTGGTCTCCGGCCATGCTGCGCATGATTTCTTCGGAGGCGTTTTCGCCCTGCTTCTGGCGAAGCAGCGTGCTGGCCTTTTCGATTACGTTGTGCATCGCCGTGTTCAGCGCCTTGTCATCAAGGCAGGTATACAGAACAGACAACGGAACGAACGTACGCGGACGGTTCAATGTAACTCCGGCGGCGGCCATCATGGTATCGACGAAGTTTTCGATTGTTTCCGAGTAGATTTTCTTGTTGGTGCCGGCATCTTTCCTGGCCAACGCCTCGAGTGCCTTGTTCCGGTTAATCTTACGTTCTATGATTGCGCGTCTAATCTTGCTGACCGCCTCGTCGATTGTGTCGTCGTCGCTCAACGGTACCTGGATGGCATCTCCTATCGCTCCTAGACCGGTGAATGCGGGCGGCACTTCCCTGAAGCTAGACTCATCCGGTGACCAGCCGACTACGCTTGAACCGTCGGCCTTGAACATTGCCCATACCATGGACCCGTAATCGAGCTTCTTCCGCCCGCCGTCATCGGAAACCACCGAAAGACCGCCGAGCAGATACTTCGGGACAGGTATCGCTCCCTGATGCCCTCGGCTAGCCTCATCGGATACATTCCCGGTGAGCATGTTGACCATGTTTTCCACCATGCCATAGTTGGTGGTCGTGCCCGGATTGCGGTTCCTTTCATCGGATACAATGGCAAACATGATTACGGCACCCAGGTCATTCAGCGATTCGCCGGTATACAGCGTCTTGTACGGCTTGTCGTGCTTGGCCTGGCTCTTGCTGAGCAAATCGTCGAACGGCGATATTGCGTTCTCGTAGCCGAGCGTCGACGTCTTGCCGATGCGGTCATAGATGTTGGAGAGGGTATCGGCGAACCGGTCGACCTCGTTCACGCCATATTCCATGCTGTCGCGGAACTTGTTGCGGATTTCCTGGGTCATCCTGGTCTTGGTCAACGACAGTATTCGCTTACCAAGAGCCTTGGAAGATGCGCTCCTCTTTGCATCCGGGTTGATGGCGGATGCTGTGGCAAACTTGTCCGCGATATTGGAATTGATTGCATATTCGCCCCGGTTCCGCTTTCCATACACCTCGAGCCCGGTCGGGTCGGCAGTCGGCATCTCGGTCTCGACCATGGAATCCAGGTACAGGACAATGTTCGCTATAGCAGTCGATATCTGCCGAGCGGCCTGTTCCTGCAAATAATCCTCGTCGTACTCATCGCCAGAGTCGGACACCTGGTTGTTGACCTTGGCAAGTACCGACGCATATGCCTTGGTAATCTTGTTCAGCGCGTGCAGAACAGTAACATCCTGGCATTCGTCGACCACGGAGAACAGGTATCTTCCTGTCTCAACAGCGTCGGCCAGTATGTTCCTGCGGGCCAGCGGCTTCTGCGAGGTCATGAACCCGTAAAACGCGTCGATTGCCTTTTCGAGGATGAAATTCTTGCCTGTAGTGTACAGGTTGATTGCAACGTTCTTTCCGACCGCGTCGTCGCCTATCTTGGCCATCGTCTCATGGGCAGAATCGAGAGCCGCGGCAAATTTTTCAAATTCCGGCGGGTTGATGCCGGTGGAGACGCTGAAGTTTCCGTTTCCGCTGTACATGCCACGAGCGTCACATGCCACCATGTTCATCATCGGGAACTGTTCGGATATGCCCTCATACGTGCTGCGGGTCTCGTCGGCCCTGAAATTCATGAGCGCGTCGGTGTCGATGCTGTTAGTCAGGACACCGCCCGAGAAATCGTCGTGCTCGCCGGTATAATCCGGGGTAACCAGGTCTTCGGCGCCGTCGCTTCCGGTAACAGTCTTCCGCACGGGCTTCCCGGCAAACCGGTCATATCCGGTGACGGCCTGCCTGTTTGCGGCCAGCTCATCCGGAATCTGGCGGGCATAGTAGGTGGAATTGAGCACGTCCACGAGACTCCGGTTCATTACTTCGGGCGATACACGGAGTTCCGGCATTATGGCCCTAATCATCCCGGCAAGGGCGTCATACGCGTCCTGCTTGGTAAGTAGAGCGGAATACTGCGAAATAGCACGCTCGGTATCAGTACGGGCACGGTTGTTCGCATTCTGCCCCGAAACGGCGAACGCCTCCATGAAACTGCCGTCGAACAGTGCAGCAAATTCCTCCAGGTGTTCGATGGCGGCTGCATACAGACCGTTCAGCTCGGCATTGTCGCCGTCGAGCGCATTCCGAATCGCAACACCGTCCTGCATCAGCTCGTTTACCAGCGAGTCGAACGCTTCCCCGTTTCCGTTGGCCCCGAACTGTTCGGAATGCGAAAGGTCTTCCCCGTTGTTGCCCACTTCAATCATGTTGCTGTCGGCCGACTCTATGACGAACGGGTTGTCGGCGACCTGGGCAAGAGAAATCAAGGCGCTGGACAACCTGGAAGCGCACTGCTTTGGAGAACGTTCGAACGACTGCCTTCCGCACAGAGCGAGTATCTCATGGAGAGTACGGGTGGAATCGACGTCGCAATAGAACGCCTCGCCATCCATGTCCATCTTGGTCGCCGCAAATACGTTGGCCACGCCGCCCATGATGTCGGCTGCAGCCTGCTCGGCGCTCTTCTTGCCGATTTCGGACAGCTTAATCGCGTCGTCGAACATCCGGTCGGACGACAGTTTCGGAGAGGCGGCAAAGTTAAGCATACCGCTGACCTGGCTGAACAACTTGCTCCCGGTCTTGCTGATTATATCGCCGACCCTGCGGACCGCGCCAAGAGCGGGCGCGCTGACCGTATTAAGGAAATTTCCCGCCTGTACAGCATTGGGGGAGGCATCCATGTACGAAGGACTGCCGACGACACTGTTCATGTATTCCGCATTGGAAGCCTGGATTTCTTCCGGGGAAGTCCGGAAGGACCCAAGGTTTCCCTCCGGTGTCTGGAGGTCGACGAAGTTCACACCTACCCACAGAGCATACTGGGTAATCTTCGATGCACTGTCGACTGCCACCACTAGACCGTTAGGAATCCAGTTGTCTATCATGCGGTCGGTAAATTCACCGGAAACCAGCCCGCTGTTCTGCTTGAAATGCACCTTGTAGACATTGTTGCTGGTCGCAGTGCCGGTCTTCTTGTCGACGTCCTCGCGACGCTGTACCTTAACAACCTTGCCCATGGTATTGTTCAGCAATATCTTTCCGTCGGACGTCACGGTACCCTCGTCGCCGCCGCTTTCGCGCAGACGGCCGTTTTCCGAGAGGTTTACCGGGGAAATCGGCTTGACATTGAGTGCTGTCACGTCATTGGACAGCTGTACATCGCGAGACCCTTCCTTGACGTTGAATACGTTACGGTTCACGAACGCCTTTGCACCGGGTATGATGGTATTATCCAGCGCATTGATTAACGTCATGGTCTCGTCCGCATCGGCCACGGGCAGCGATGAAATATACTCTCTCAGGTAGCTGCCTATGGCAGAGCTGATTATTTCCCATGACTGCGGGTTGTTCAATGTCTCGACCCACCCGTTACGCAGGCGGACCACGTTGGACGCATCAGTGCTTTCGGTCACTATCCAGTTGAAATAGTGCTCAATCGCGGTAGCGACAGCTACATCGTCGATAGTTCCAGTATTTTCGATATTGATGACCGTAACCGACGACCCATCTTCCTCGGACGCTTCAGACCGCTTACTGAACCAAGGGAACTGTTCGATTTCGTCATTATTGTATGCGATGGCCGAATATGCGATAAGTACCGACGCCCGGTTACTTACCTTCTGTTCAGTCTCGTTGTCTCCCTTTTCGAACTTGAGGTCTGTCGAGAACATCGGGACCGCCCACTTTGGAAGCACCACGGAACCCTGGACGTCGTCCACCGACGGGTCAAGAATGGAAACTACCGTTTCCCTCTGCGTAAGAAGGTTGGATGTCTTCTGCGGAGTGGCGTAGTTAGTAAAATCGTTGGCCAGCTCCATCGGGGACTTGATTACATTGTTTTTCTGCTTCTGCTCCGCCGGCGTAAGCTTTACGTTTACGCCGATGTCGTCGGGAGTATTCGCCGGGTCGGCGACGAGACCGCATTCGATATTTTCGTTCTGGTCGTCCGGATTGAACTGGGTGACCATGTTGGCAATCACCGCGGCAATGGCATATTTAGACGTGACCGTCCTGGGAGCAGCCCCGTTGCTCTTGAGCATATTCAACGTGGCCGACAGTTTCGGTGCACGGCTAAGCTGTTTAGCCAAGGTGGCAGCCACCGAGTTATCATGTTCCTGGGCGTTCGACTGTGCGACAGCGCTCAATAGATTCGGTGTCCACTTGTCCGTGATTACCTTGAGGTTCTTCTTCTTGCCGTTCTTGTCGACGCCGAGCGGAGCCTGGACAAAATCCGCCAGTTTCTGTATGGCTGCAGCATATTCTTCCCGGTCAACCTTGCCAACCAAATAATCAAACAAGGGCTGGCCGTCGGACATGGTGGCGTTGGGTGTCAGGCACATCAGTGTACCGAGCTGGAACAGGTCGCTGTTCAGCATCAACTCGCCGCGCTCGGCAATTTCCACGTCGCCGACGGTGGGATTCATTATCCGCATGTCGATTGCATGGAGAAGGTTCACGACATCGTTGTCGAGCAACACGTTCCTCAACGCCTTCACGTAGGTATATACCGATTCACCGAGTGCTTCGGTTTCGCCAACCTTGGAATCCATGGACAGGTTGCTGGAAACAAGAGCGTAGAACCAGTGTTCCAGGTTCTTCAGGACTCCCCATGCGTCGTCTCCGTTGGGGTCGTTAGTCAAGTCGGCGCGTTTAAAACCGAACAATGAGTCGTAGTCAATCTGTTCGTTCAGCTCGTTCAATCCGGTGACAATGTCCCCCTTGGCTACCCCGAGCTTGTCGGAAATGAAGCCTTTCGTCGTGTATGCGTCGTTGTCAAGGACGAATTTCTGGATTTCATCCGCCTTGCGCTCGAATTCCTCTGTACCGAAGGACGAACTGTCGTCAGTCTCGTACGCTCCTCTCGGCTGCGCATTCAGCATCTTGTTGAGTATGCCGCCGCTGACCGCATTCAACAGGGATACCATTGGCTGGTTAAGGAAAGGCAGCTTGCTCTCGGTGATGACCTTGCCGTCGGCGGTGTCCACCGGGACCTCGACGGCATAGTTGTCCAGGATGCTGGACGGGGTGTTCATGTAGCCGGCCGCACCCCCGTTCACCGCGGTATTCAAATCCTTGATTTCCGGATGGACGAAGGACACGACGAAAGTGACCTGGTCAACCAGGGTAACCCGGCTGTCACGCATACCAATGTATTTCTTGACGATTCTCCTTATGACGTCATATGCCTCGTTAAAACTTGTAGCAATCTCGGTCTTGCTAGCTCCACTGGAATTGATATGTGCTTCCAACAGTTGGTTTTCCATCTGACACCCCTAGTCTGGTATCCATTTTGTCGCAAGTTTATATACCACGGCATTTTTTGCCGGCCGGATTCGGGAAAACCCCGTGAACTATAAACTATGCATTTAGAGGTACATCCAATGCCAGTTTCCAGTAATGTAATCAAGCCAGCAATCCAGGACATCGTATACGGCGCCAAGGTTGCATCCGGTATAACCACAGCCGGATGTTATTACCCGGGTACGGACAAGGAATCCACGCAGTATCTTGCCCTTCTGCTGTTCGGCTACGAAGCGAGCGGCAGCATAGACTCGCCAGATACTGCGGAACGTCTACTGAAATGGGTATACGGAAGCGACGGGAGCGGAGGAATGAAGGGACTGAAGGACATACCGACCACGCCCCTATTCTCGCCAGTGGCCACTTTTTACAATGCCGACCCCATTCATGTACTAAATACAATTAACCGTGCGCTTGAAAATATCGCAGTCCCAGTCATTCCTGACAGGAACGGCATATCAAAGGAAGAATCAATCAGGCACATCATATCCTCGATGGAACCTCCGGTAGACTGGTACGTCTCCGAATCGGCGTTCGCCAATTCAGTGCTTAACGGCGCGAAACGTCTCATATATCCATTCCTTGCTGTTCGCCTCCTCGGGTTCCTCCCGAAGTCATGCAGTTGGCCCGGCTACAGCACACTGGCATCGACAGCGATAGCTGCCGCAGAGGATGTTCTCGGGAAAACAAACAATCAGGCCGTAGCGAACGCGGCGTCGTTCCTGGTCCAATGCTGCACCCTAAAGCAGCTGGCCGCGGCAGGCGACTATATCTATTCCCCAATCGACACGACGACCACCGCCGAGACGATGAACATGTTCAAGGCATTCGCCGGAAATTCGGACGGCACGGAAGTCGGGAAGCTGAAGGCATACCTGGAATCAGACTACAACCGCATGGACTTCGGTACCATAGCCGACTACTGGAACATGGTGGAACAGGGCAACCGCCCGGCCGAAACGCCGTTAGCGGCATCTCCGGAACAGCCGTCCGCGGACCAGGAACCCGTCATCCAGCAGTCCGGTTCAGAGCCACCCCAACAGCAGACAGCCGAACCAGCAAGTACACAGGCGACCCCCGCATATGCAATGCCGAACGGCCTCGACAAGCGGTCATACACCCTGCTGCAGCGCATGGCGGTCGACGAGGACCAGCTGATGCAGGCGCTGGACGCGGTGACTTCCGGGAGATACTACGGTACCCCGTACCTTACCACGTACCAGCCGGGACTTTCGGAGAAGGCAATCATCCAGCTGCTGGACCGGTTTACCGACAAGGCGTCCCACCGCCATCTCACCGGTGACGAGGCAGACCCCCGGGAAAGAAAAACCGTAATGATTCCACCGGCCTTCAAGGTCGACCAGTCGCAGGCAATCTGGACGAAAGCCGTAGTGTCCGACCTGGGCTTCCCATTCATCAACTTCACTTCGCCCCCGGTGATGGAACTAATCAAGGGTACCGACCCGAAATCCGTCAAGGCCGCATACCGGCAGGTCAAGGGGATGTTCAAGCGGTGCGGACTGAAAAATCCAATCGACACGCTCAAGGAATTCGCCCACGCACAGTACAGAAACTGCGCGCTCAACTCGCTGGTGGTCGACGCGGACTCGGTATTCAACATCGAGCCGGGACAGACGATGACGGTAAGCATCGTCGACCCGTACCATCCGCAACTGCGTACCAAGGGGTCGTTCGGGCTTCCACTTGATTTCGCCACGGCGTTCTACGGGGTGCTCTCCCCGGTAAAGGCCGCCCGGCAATACGCAGAACTGTGCGGAATGTCCAACGAGGAATACACTGCATACCTGGCCGAGAACGGGAAGCCGCCACTGTACGTACTGTCCCCGAAGAGGGCAGCTTTCAAGCGGGGACCGAAAGGCAGCCTGCTTCACGAGCTGTTCAGTTCGAAGACCAAACCGATACTCGTCCGCGGGCGAGTGGGAAACCACGACGGCGGATTCCTTATCCCGGAACGCATAGCGGACCTGCTTTTTAGCGTCTAGCCGGCATTTTTGCAGGAAACATGCCACGAATCCCCATAAACTACTGATGTTTAACGGGGATTTTTTCAATGTCTTACATCTGGGAACAGCCGAACAGGGGAAACACGCTTTACGAGATGGCCATCATCCGGCAGAAAGGGTTGATGGAGGATGCGGGGAACGCGGCCGGGGCGACACCCCAGCAGGAACCGGTAAAGTTCAAGATTCCCGACGACAAGAACAACGAGCAGACCGCGCGTACAATCATCGGCGGGCTCTCCAATAAGTACGGGGTGAAACCGGAATACAATAACGGCTTCATCGTTATGAGCAAAGAAGACTTCGCCAAGTGTTCCGACGGTGTCAAGGCATACATGGACCCGAAAGTAAACATGCTCGAGCCGAATGACGCCATAAAGGCAGCTACCGCGGCCAACGACGAACGCAAGATGGAACACGGCCGCGCCGCCGTGGTAAAGCAGGTTCTCGAACAGTTCAAGGACAGGGATATACAGAACCAGCTCGCCATAGCCGTACGGTGCCTAATGAACGGATTATGGTTCGACGGGAAGGAACCCAACGAGCAGCAGAAATCCACCGTGGCGCATTGCCAGGACCTCCTGCGCAACGGAACCCCGGACAAGGTAGTGGGCCTACTCAAGACGATAATGACCCTCGAACACCGCGGCATCATCACGCTGGACCCGAACAATGCCCAGCTTTTCAAGGTAAACAAGGAATCGGCCAAGTTTACCGGGGACGTGCAGATGCCGTCCATGTTCGATGCGGAACCCGACGACTCCATGTGGAACGACATGGTCGTCACCCAGTTCGGCGTGGCGATGATTAACCTGTCTCACCCGGCAGTACGCAAGATTATCCAGTCGGACAACCCGGAAGAAGACTGCCCGCAGGACCTAAAGGCCTTCAAGAAGGCTGTATACGGCGACGAGCGCCTCCAGGCTGTATTCGGCAAGGGCGGCATCGAACGGGTCATACTCGGCAAGCTCGCAAACCTGCTGACTCTCGGGGTCGCGGCCGCCACACTGGATGAAGGCAAGCGCGCGGACCGGATAATCAAGGAACTCAAGGACAAGGGCGGGCAGACCGCCCACCGTAACCTCCTCCTGGTCGACTACGACTCAATCGTAGACGCCGACCCGGACAACGACTCGGCCATGATTCCCGCCAGGGCATACAACCGCTCCCAAAAGAAATTCGTGGGCGATATCGAAATCCCGGCAAGCGCCGTTGCCCAGTTCTACAGCGCGGTCGACCCGGTGAAATCGGCAAAAATCTACCTGGAAATGTACGGTAACCCCAGTTCAGGGGTCAAGTTGGATGCCTCCATGTCCGAATCCGTTTCGAACCTGGAATGCGCCCTGCTCGAAGGACCTATATCCGCAGTATCGAAAGGAATAGCAAACCTGTCGCACAAGGTCGCCGGAAAGCAGGACCCGGGAAAAGGAAAGGCCGACGACGACGGAAGCAATTTCGCCGAACTCAAACAGAAGTTCATCGACTACCTCTCGAAAAAAGGGCATCCCCCGGCATATGTCCTGAAGCCAAAGAGTGCAAACAAGGAAGTCGACGTCATATCGAGCGCCGAAACCGGGCGTGCGCAGGCATCGGGCGTAGTACACATGGTTTCCATGAAAATCGGCGGGCACGAGGCAGCCGCCTTCATGAAGCCCGATGACATCAAGAAATACTTCTCGGTATAGCATATGCGTCTCGACTACTTCATTGCCAAGGCCAACTACCTCCTGGAGAATAACATGGCGTTCTTCTCCAAGAAGGCCGATTCCGCCCGGAAGACCCGGTCGAAGGTCCTCGAACGTTACTTCGAGGGAATCACCAGGAACTCCCAGGGGCAGGCCGTGCTCGAATGGCGGGTGCCGTCAAGCTCGGACCCGGGAAAATCGTACACGTGCTACATATCAGTCGAGCCGAAGCACGCATCGCTTTTCGTCTTGGCCAGCTCAGTAGGAAAGGTGTCGGACAAGATACAGCTAATCAAGACAGCCGACGTAAGGTGCTTCTGCACATGCCCCGACTTCAACTGGTCCGGCATGAAATACAACATGAAGCACAGGTACGGCGGATACGAGGACGGCCACACATCGGAAGACGGGGTACCGGACGGTTCCGACATACGCCCAAGAATCCGCGACCCGAGAGGGAAGAACACCGTCTGCAAGCACCTTCTGGCGAGTTTCAACGGAATCATGCTGAACGCCGGAACCATCATGAAGACTGCCAGGACTACCAAGTTCCCGAAGGAATATACCCAGGACGATACCGCACCCGAAGTCATGGGAAAGCAGGATAAATCCGGCGCCACGGGCGAAATCACTCAGATGAACGGCAAGGAGAACACCCCCGCGCCGTCCGGCAGCATAAAGATGGCAAATTCCGGGAAGAAAAGGAAAGCAGTTGTCGACTACCCCACCGAAGACGAGGCGATAACCATGCTGGGTGAATCTGCACCGGTCAAAATACCAGAAGCCCAGGAAGCGCTCGATGCCCTTGCCGATACGCTCGGGGGAGAAACCGGTACGGAACAGCCGGCAACCGGGGATACCGGGGATATCGGAATGCTGAATTCGAACGGTGAAGAAACCGGCCAGTCGGTCACGGACGAAGTCACCATGTTCAACGGCGGACAGCAGGAATTCAACCCGCTCACCGACATCGAGGACGCCGCACAACTCCCCATGTTCAATCCCGGTCCTTCCGAAGAAGACGACGAGGACAATAAGGAATAGTTTCCGTCCCGAAAAGGAAGGAAACCATGAGCATATACGTAGTAGGCGCCACGCACAACATGTTCCCTGAACTTGACGAGGGGCGGGAAAAATTTATAGTAGACATCAAGCACGACGGTGAAAACATAGACTCGCTGAACCCATGGTACTGCGAGCTTACCGGGCTATACCATCTATGGAAAAACAGCGACGCATACTATGTCGGCCTCGAGCATTACCGGAGATTCTTCTGTTCAGCCAAGTACCCCAAGCAAAGGATGAAAGTGGACGAGGCGATGGAAATCCTCCAGAAGGCCGACATGATTGTCACCGAGTACAACCACGGCCCGAAATACTGCGCGCTCGACTGGTTCAGGGATTCCAAGTTCACCGGACACCTGGAAAAGTTCCTCGACGTGCTGCCGGCCCATGACCGCAACGAGTTCAACGCATACCTACGGCGCCATACGCTCATCCAGTGCAACATGTTCATCGGGAAACGGCCGGTCATGGAAAGGTGGTGCAACTACATCTTCCCGCTCCTGGAAGCCTACTCCAAGGTCGAACCGCTCACCGGGGAAAACGGAAGGATGCCCGGCTATTTCGCCGAACATATATTCGGGTACTGGCTGATGAAGGAAAGCGTCCCGCTGTTCGAGACGGTCAAGGCGGAAATCGAATACATAGAGCGCGGAGGTGTGACCCCCGCGCCGGTAAAGTACATCAAGTGGATTAACGGACGAGCTTGATTGCCAACTTGTAGTCCGGTTCGATGTTGCTGTCGTTCAGCTCGATGACGTTGTTGCTGTCGACCGAGTACCCGACCGGGCCGTCCGGACCGAGACACCACGCGAAGCAGAAATCTTCCGAACCGGAAAGCAGTTCGCCGTCGGCGTCCGCCATACCAGTACCACTGAACCCGAGCGACTCCTCCGATATGGTCTCGGGATTGTCCCCGAGATGCAGGATTTCGTCGCTAGTCGGGAGGCGCCAGCCGTCGACTACGCCACCGAACATCGTGAGCGCGTCTTCCCTGGAGTACAGGCCGGCCTTTCCGTCTTCCGACATCGCGGCCGGACTTCCCTTAGTAACATAGCCCTTCATCCAGCGCAAGCCGTTCGCCATGCTGTACTGAACAGTGGAACCCAGCTGTGAATTCACCTCCGTACCGCTGACGGCAGTGAACGCGCTGGTCCGCTTGTTGTTTGCTGCGTTGAGGTATTTCTTGAGCTTCATCATCAGCCGTTCACCTTCTTCCTCGGGTAACGACTTGATTAAGTTCATGATGTTGTTGGCGTTTCCGGCGGCGAATGCTGCGGCGAAGTTGCCCCATTCCGCGTCTCCCATATCGCCCATGTCCGCAATATCGAGGAACAGCTTCAGGCCTTCCCTGGTACGGCTCATCTTTTTCACGTTTTCTTGGGTAAAATACTGGCGGCACAGTTTCCGCGCCAACGACCTGGGCATGGCCCTGACGTATTTCAGCAGCTTGCCCGGCTCGGACATTATAATCGCGTCGAGGTCGGCCATATCCACGATGTTGTTCGACGGATTGCCAGTGTCGTTCGTATCATTCTGCCCGTCGGAATCATAATATCCCGATAGGTAAAGCAGCTTACCTATCATCTCGAGATTATCCGCTTCCGGGGACATAATAAGATGCCGTCCCGCAAGGCATTCGTGGACGACGTACATGAAAGATTTCTTGTCGAACGAATCGTCATTGAACATCAGCGTTTCCACCAGCCCGGCGGCGATTGCCATCCTGACGCGGGTTTCATCCTTCTGCACTGGACGCCGGTTGCCCTTCTTGCCGGTAGCACCCGGAACCTCAACAAATTCAGTCGTGGTGCAGCTGAGTATGCCTCCCCTAGTCCCGAAGAAAGCCGATATCGCGATACCTTCGTCATCGTTGAACAGACGGTCGAAAGTGTTCAGCAGCCCGCTGAACAACCCGGGCATTTCATTGCTGTATGATATCTGCTCGGATTTAACCGAATACAGGCGGGACACGTCGGCATCCTTGCCGTTAAGGTACGTTCCGAAGAACTTCACCAGCTCGTGTTTCCGTATGTCGAAATTGCTTCCAATCTTGCCGAGCACGAACGGGTACAGCTTGTCCATGTTCCTGGGAGTTCCTTTCATCCCATCTTCGAGGTGCGGTTCTTCCGCGGCGAACGACATGAATTTCGTGCGCAGCTTCTTTCCGACAGCTGTCCTGGCCTCATATTCCTTCCGTATCGGTTCGCCGAGGCACAGCTCCATGAACGTTTCCATCTGGTCACGCTTTTTCGCCATGATATCACCGCGTTCATATTCGATACGGGTTAGTACGCGGAGAAGATGGGTTGCCGATACGGCACCCCTGTAGCGCCTGGTGTTCTGCAGGGTATGGTCGATGTTGTCATAGTCCTCGTACCGTTCCGGCATTTCGAAACCGGGCACGTGGGTGGCCAGGTAAATCAACTGGTTCTGGTCACTGAACGTGTTGGCTACTGACCTGACACGCTCGTCGATATTCCTGACGATTTCCCCGAACAGCATCTTCCTGGACCGGGTATCGAGATTGTCCATTGTAACGGAGTCATTCAGAATCAAGTTGTAGTAATTGATAATCATTCCGGCGAGTTCACCGCGGGAGCCGGAATCGGCGTTCATCAGCATGTAGTCCATCGCTTCCTTGGACAGCGGTATGTAGCCAGCCTCGCGATATGCGTTGCGCATCTCAGCAAGGAATATGAGGGGCGTGGTGCGCTTGAGCACAGCGACCTGCACTGCCGGATTTTTCAGCCTGTTCGTATTCATCCCGCTTTCCATGGCGAAATCGGTTTCGTTGAAATTATCAGGCAAGTTATTAACGTCAGCCGGTTTATTCGATTTCGAGGGCCGCTTTCCTGTCAGTGCCGGTATGACGTCATCGGAAACAGCCATAATGTGCCTGAAAAGCTTGACAATCGTCGACGGGGATACCTGTCTACGGGTGAACAGCCCGTGGTCATGCCGCTTCGCAAACATCAGCATCTTCGGGTCGACGTTGCTCATGAGCCAGTCCGGCTCGTCGACATGCTCCGCCCACTCCTCCAGGTCGTCGGCATCCAGCAATCCGGCGTCGATGCAATCGATGAAAAAGCGCAAGCCAATAAAATCGTTCAGGTCCAGGGTCTTTCCCGGGTCGGAACCGTACAGCCATATACGGCCGACGCTGTTGTCGCCAAGACGGAGCAGACGGACCGCGTCGGCGACGCTGATGTACCTGGCCAGGTACTGGCATACTTCAACCCTTGTCATGTTAACTGCAGGACGCCGATAATTAAGGCCGCGCTCCAGGTCCATGCCGGTAACGCCGCCATTGCCATACTCGTGCACGTACATGTTGACAAAATCGTGTACTATGGCCGTGTCGGACAGTGTCCGCGGAGTGCTGCCGTCGTAGCCGGTGTCGGGGGCGGAATAGATGGCTATGTTGTGAACCCGGCTGCCTGTTGCGGTACAGTCTACCGCGGCCACCTCGGAGAACTCGCACATCAAGGAATATGAATTACCCTCCTTGAGCCACCTGCTGCCGTCCTCGTTGGTGACTGCCACCGACGCGTTCTCGTTTTCGTGATATCTGCCTTCCCGGTTGGGAAGTTCGCCATGCAGGTATTCGTAGTCAACGGAATCATTGTCGACGTCATGCCGGTGTATATTGAACTCGTGCCCCGAGACGATATCTTCCTTAACCGGTTCAAGGTAACTATGTGCCAGGGCATACGCTGCCCCGTCTACGGAAATCCCGTTGACCACGTCGACAAACTTCTCGATGTCTCCTATTCCGCTGTATTTCTTTACTATTGCCTGCTTGATTCCGTTCTTCAGGTTCTCCTCGATATTGGCCAGCTCGGTATTCTTCTCGAGCCCGGGATATGCATATTCCGAATGTCCGGCCTCGTCGACGTGCTTCAGCCCGGAAATGTCCAGCGCCCTCCTCACGATTGCGTTCACCTTCATGTCCACCGCGGTGAACCGCCTGTCCTCGTAAAGCTTCCTCGACACGGCGTTCCAGTTCACCTTGCCTTCCGGCCCCGTACAGTCGGAAATGTCTATGTTGAGGTCGCGGGCGGCATCCTCCATGGACAGCGGGCGGAGCTCGTTGTGTACCTTGTTCCCGCCAGCCTCGAACATGTACCTGTACGCGCTCTCGACAATGGCGAGCAGGCCGGCGTCGACTCCGGCCTCCAGCATCGCTTTGTAATCTTTATTGGTAAGCATCGGCAATCCCGCAAAATCCATTCAATTATCCGTAGTTTATATCCGATATGTCCGGCATCGAAATATAAACTACCGAATAGCAGAATTTTTCGAGGGCGTATCATGGCAGCCACGGACGGCAACAAGCACATAGTACCCGAGCACATGGCAAGGTGCATAGCGGAAGCGCACATGGCCATCTTCGGCTCCCCAATCAACGAGAGCGTACTGATGGAATCACAGCGGGAAATCGACGAGATGACCCGTGAAGCCGTGTACAGGACGATAGTCACCAACATGCTCGGCGGCCGCCAGGTCGACTGGGAAAACCCGCGAATCCAGGAGATGTACCGCCGTGTCCACGACGACCACATGAAGCCGGTATCAGCGTTCCTAAGGGAATTCCAGGCTTCCCCCGCGGGACAGCATATCACAATTCCAGACTTCGACGAACGGAGCTTCACCAACCGCCGCGGCCACGAGCTCACACTAATGCAGAGCATCCTCAACAACATCAGGCAGACATTCTTCAACTTCGACAGGGCGAACCGTGACTACATGCCCGGTGTTACTAGGATAGCCCTGCTCCGTCCGGGACTCGGCGGATGCGGGTTCGGTTCTCCGGAACAGGACCCGGGCGAGGTCAAGCTGCTGAAGGGATTCGTCAAGTACGCTTGCGAAGTGTGCCCCGACCCGCAGGCCCAGGGTGCCGAATTCAACATCGACTTGAACGGGATGACCCTTCGCGATATCCGCGGTGGTTTCGGGAACGCCCTCAGGCAGGACACCGAGGACCGGAGAAACGCTGTCCGCGGATACGCATCGACTAAGGAACCCGGAAACTACCGCATCGTGCACATTCCGGACTTCCGGACCGCATCCGGGTACAGCCGGTATTTCCCGGTATCGCCGTGGTGCATCACCACGTCGCAGATGATGTGGGACTCCTACACGCTCGAGGGAAAGAACACCGTGTACTTCTGCCTCAGGGACGGCTTCGAGAATGTCCCGGCGGAACCCGGCGAGAACTGCCCGCTCGACGACTACGGGACCAGCATGCTGGCCGTCATAGTCGACAGCGACGGCGACCTATGTACCGCCACCCCGAGATGGAACGACGCTAACGGCAGTTCCGACTACCTCATGAAGGAGGAGGACGTGGTCGACCTTGTCGGCCGGCCGTTCTACGACGCCTTCCCGCCGGTACAGACGGAGGACCCCGAATACGTGCAGCAGGCACGCCGCGGGATGCCCCCGCCGAACATGGGGATGCCGCCGAACATGGGAATGCCGCCGCGCGGGGGATTCCGTTAATACAACAAATTGACGAAGGCCTACAGATGGAACACAGCATGGACATGAACTACATAGAGCGTCTCCTGAAATACGGTTACATCCTTACCGAAGCGGCAGGAGGAAAGCCGGACAAGACCACCGACAAGGACAGGTACTTCCGCCTGATAGAGGACGAACTAAAGGACTACTTCAAGTTCCCGGGATTCGCCCTCGACGACTCGATGCGCATGGGCAAGGACGTAATCCTCGGGCACGGGGCGCTCAGCGACATCGCAAGGCAGCAGCAGGAAGCCAGGCTCAACTCGCTGGCTGCCGAAGGCGCCGACGCGGACGAGGAACTCGTCGTCGATGACGAGGGAGGGTACCGTCTCGGCGAATTCCTCCGGGTATTCATTACCGGCCTCTTCATACACCCGTCCGACGTTGGCGGATGGGGCATAGGGAACTCCCAGACCGCCCGCGGCATCCTCGAGAGCATAGCCGAGGACCCCGAGGAGCGCGGGCGAGGAGGCTCCGACGGCACCCTGCGTCCCGACATGCTCGGCTCGCCGGACACTTACCCCGAAGGGCTAAAGAACTACATAGCCCTTCTGTCGAAAAAGTTCATACGCGGAATTATCAGGATAGGCTTCGAGGAGTGCGGCCTGCTCTCCTACCTCGTCTACAACAGCAGGGACATCATGGGGGCGGTCGCCGCCGCGGCTGGCGTCTCGCCGGACGGCGAGGAGATAAAGGACGTCGTTTCCCCAAAATGGGACTTCAACAAGCTTTTCCATCTCGCCCACGAAATCGTACCAAGGTTCGTCCTCAAGACACTGGTCGCCCCGGCCGTACCGACGCCGAACTGCGACAAGGCGCTCATAGAGCAGAACGCGGCATATCTCGGGGAATCCGACCTCCAAATTATACAGTCCTTTGTCACCCCGATAGATACCGGGTTCGACACCGACCTCAGGCCGGCCGGGGAAGGCCGCCCGGCCGACTACAGCGACCTTGCCAGGTACGCGGCCGCATGGAATTTCTCCATGCAGGATATCAAGGACCGCGCGTCGCACGACGCCAGCGGGAACACCAACACGTACACCCCACCGGAAGATTCGGAACTTCCGGCGACGATGTCCGCCGACGACACCGGGCTGTTGCCGCGGTACACCACCCGGCCGAACAAGGACGGCACATACCAATACAAGGATACGGAATACAACTGCATACGGAGGGAATACCCGTCACAGAAGTTCGGACACTGGACGGTTGTCGACGTCGACAACGACCAGGCGCACTTCAAGGACAACGAGTCCATCCTGGGAAAGGGATACACCGTGATGGAAGGCCCCGACGGAAAGGCGAAAGTATTCTGGTTTCGCGGCGGCGACCAAAAGGACGGCGACTACGACTTCGGAGTCGGCGACTGGTGCTGGACCGGCTCGCTGTACGGCAACTACAGGAGAGCAAGCGAAGGCGACCGCGGATACATGCTGATTCACGACCGGGTCACCGACCCGGAAATACTCAAGTACAGGAACGGCGGAAACGGCACACCGTACGACTCGTCCGCATTCGGCGTGGTGGTCGCCGGCTCGGACAAAAGCGGAATACCTGGCCTCATGAAGGCCACTTGTTTCCAGGGAAGAGTTGACACTACCGACAGCAGCAACCGTCCCGGTGCGTCCAAGGCAGTACAATACGACACCTCAATCGTCCCGTACGGCGGAAATATCCCGGGCCTAATCAAGTACGGCCGCTGGTCCAACGCCTATTCCGAAAAGAAGAGCATAGCTTCCGCAATAAACAACTCAATCTTCTGTCTAGCCCTGATAGGCAAGTGGGACAACTCCATACGCGTGACCAACGGAGAAAAGGACCCCGAACGGATAGAATTCTATACAGACGAGCTGGTACGCCTCATGCAGAAATGGTTCCCCGTAAACATCGAGTCCCGCAAGACCGACCCGGAATCCAAGAAGCGGACGATACGGCTGTACAAGCTCGGCGACATCAGCACGCTGGGTAGGATACTTTCCGATGCTGGCGACGACAACCTCATGACGAAGGACATCCTGCTGTCGATATACCAGACGCCATCCGGAGACCGGTGGCACCTCTTCAGGCAAGAAAAAACCGACGACGGCGTCACCGGGTGCATATTCGTCCCGGCGGACGACGAGTTCCGTCTCATGTCAAGGCTTTCCAAGGGGTCGATATCACAGGAACAGTATGACGAGGAAATTGCCGGCCTGCCGGCCCTCATGTTCACAATGGAAGACGACCGGTTCATACCGTTCCTTTCCAGGAAAATCACCGCCGGCGACGCGTCCAGGATGCTCGGCATGTGGACACAGAACAGGGTACGCCCTCTCCGGGAGCGGGTCGGTGCCGGCGAGACCACCAGCACGGAAGAATCCGGCAATCCCGGGTCGGAAATCCACTGGGCGCAGACCATGAAGTCTTCCGGCAAGCTCCGTAACGTCGGGCACTCCGACGACGGGACGGTATGGATTCGCGGTCCCGAGACCGAAGGTAAACCGCTCGCCCTGCTAAAGAGCAAGGACCTCGCAGGAATACTGCAGACTTCCGCGCTACGCGGCACGTACATCGTGACCGAGTCCGGCGAATACAACATATGGATAACGGCCGAAGGGAACGGCTCGACCGAGCTGTACGTCGGGTACGTCAGGAACTCCGGCATCGTCAAGAAACCCCGGTGCCGCCTGTTCCGCATGATAGGCACTGTCCTCGGCGAGGGCACCACGAACGCCATCCTCGAAAGCGGCGGAACCCTGGCTGTCGGCAACCTGCTCGGCGACCTAGCCAGGATGAACATGCAGAGCAGCAGCAGGTACAAGCTGTTCATCGACCTGTCCTGCGTGAACGAGGATGGGAACGGGGAAGTACTCGACGGGGCTAACCTCTACGACATGTCGCTCGAAGGGCTCGGTTCGGAATACCACGGGTGTGTCGGCCTTTGCGTGCCTCGCGGCCGTGTCGACTTCACCCGGGACGACAGCACCGTAGTCGGCTATGCCGACTGGTACGATGCGGCCACGCTCGAATTCCGCGGAAGCTCGGACATCACCCTCGATATGCTGGCGAGGGTGAACCGCAAACTTCCACGGGAAGTCCACATATAGGAAAAGGCGGCCGTCCGGCCGCCTTTTCCATTCCCGGTGAACTACCATGGTTTCCCGGCATTCCCCGTCTTGCCGGCCGCTTCCTGCATGGAACGGAATATGCTTCCGACTTCCTTCCGCTCGCCGAACGGCATGAAAGGCGCGCCGCCTTCATCGGAATACTCCACGGAATCGACTTCCTTTATCTCGGACGCCCCCTTGCCGAGGAATCCCTTGAGGTACTTCGGGTCTAGCCCGCCAATCACGTCCTCGAGCGATACCGTCTCGAAGCAGTCGTCGGCGTTGTCCTTGCCGGACATCCCGGCCATGGCGGCCGCGTAGTCGGAATTGTACACGACGCCCGCGTCCGGGTCCGCATCGTATATCCCCTCGTTCAACCCGGTGACTTCCGACATGGTCCTGTACTTCCTCGGGTCCTTCACGCCGTTGCGCTCGAGGATGGCGTAGTCGTCGTCGTCGAGCTTCCTGGACAAGTCCAGTCCCCTCCTGGATATTATTTCCCCGGCCGACCTGGCGAGCAGGTCCGCGTCACGGTCCCTGTCCATCAGTTCCCGGTGAAGTCCCGGGGCGAACTTCTCGAGGACGTCGGTCATGCTTATCCTGCTGGCCTCGCTGACACCGAACAGGTCAAGGAACCTGGGATACTTCGGGAGCATGCCCATCTTTCCGGTGCCGTCCTTGAACGACTTGTACCAGAAAGGTATGACCGACGTGTATTCGGCGAGCCTTTCCGGCCGAACGCCGTGCCCGTCGACCACGTCACCGAAACTGTCGTATTCGGGCAAAGTAAGCGACTTCGCCTGTTCCCGGGTAAGCCGGCTGTTAATCATCTCGACTTTCGACATGTCGCCGCGGAGGCATCCCTTGTCCCCGTCCGGTGTTTCCCCGTCCGGAGTGTCGCCGGTATCGCCGGCAGTCCCCCCATCATCGGCATGCTCCTCCTTTCCTTCGGACGGCGCGTCCACCGCCGACTCCCATGCGTCCATCCCGGCATCGTCGCCGTCGAACGCGCGGCATGCCTCTTCCACAGTCTCGTTGTCAAGTTCCGCCATACGGGCAGTCTCCTTAATAGTGTCCCACAGGAAACTAAATCAAAAAGGTTCCCGGGAATCCCCGGGAACCGAAAATGTACCGTCCGTCAGGAAACTACTTCTCGAGCAGTCCCCGGTTCTCGGCGCCGACACCGCCTGCCGCGGTCGTCATGTTGCCGTATCCGTTGTCGCTGAGAATCATGTCGGCGAGCGCGTCGTAGTCGACGTCCCCGCCATTCCCGTATCCCTCGGACGCGTCGTCGAAAGCCTTTCCGGGGACGGCGTCGCCGCCTTCGGGATATACGTCCATGCGGTTCGTCGTGCCGAGGATGGAATCGACATCATCGCCGGACTCGTCGCCGAGTTCGAACTCGGTGCCGTCTTCGCCGAAGCCCGGTGTCGACCCGCTGATTGCCTCGACAGCCGGCTTCCCGGAGTTGGCCCCGTTCCCGTCGTCGGAATCCTTTCCGTCGGCATCGTCGCATTTTTCACCGCATTCGCCATTTTCGCATTCGCCGTTTTCGCATTCGCCGTTTTCGCATTCGCCGGACTCGCAGTTTCCGTCATCGCATTCGCCGGACTCGTCACCGGAATCCTCGTACGCGTCGGGGTCGCCGCCGGCGGACCGCATGGCGTCCTTGATTACGTCGCCCGCACCGGAAAGGTCGCCGCCGTTGATTTTCTCGTCCAGGTTCTTGCATACGCGACCGAGGATTTCCTGGTCGTCCTCGTCCATATGCGGGAGGAAAGCCCCGACAAGACCCGTGAATGCCTTCTCGAAGTCACCCAGGGAAAACTTCCCGGCGGACTCGGTAATCGCCTTCTTCGGGCGAATGTACCCTTCCTTTACCGCGAAACGGTACTTGAACCGGTCAATCTGGTCGTTGTTGCTACCGTTCTTGAGGGAATCGGCAAAGTTCATGTAGGCCTCGAAGGCCGCCGGGCCAAGAGTGCGCCCTGGTTTGTTTGACATATCGCTATACCTCGCGTGGTACGTTTTATGCCAAGTTTATACATGCGTGAAAAATTCCGCCCGTCAGGCGGTGGCGGAGTCGGCGTATCCGAGCATCTCCATCTCGACATCGCGGTAGAAGTCCATCTCCGCCTCCGATTTGCAGGACATGCAGAATTCCTCTGCGGTCATTGTCGGGACGCCGACACTCCGGAGTTCGCCCTCAACTATCTCCCGCACCCGCGAAGCATGCTCCTCGGCAACGATAATCGAGTCGTGCACCGTGCAGTACGGGCAACCCACCTCACGGACGATTCTCGGTATGGCCCGGTCGAACACGAAGTTGCTCTCTATGCGCTGCATCTCCCGGGCGAGCGCCGCGTAGTTGCCGGCCTTCATCTTCTCCACCGCAAGCAGCAGCGAGGGGAAGTGCTCCGCCCACACGCGGCGGACCGCCGCCCTCGTCCCGTCGCCGTACTCGTCGACGAACACGGGGCCGAACAGCATTACGAAGAACGCGTGCTTGGCCTCCTCCCTCCCTACCTCGCGGTCGAGGTCGAGGTCCATCGACATCTGCTCGGCGAAGAACTCGTACAGCCGGCCTTCCCTCAGCAGGGCGTCGTACCGGTCGCACTCCGACAGGTACCTGTCCATGTCGCGTATCGACGCCTGTTTCCTGAGTTCGTTCATGGTGACGGGCGAGGCGAGGTCCAGCATCCCGCCGGTGTCGGCCAGGGCCCTGAATATGGCCCCGAGGAACGCCCCCTGGGAACTCTTGATGTCGACCCCCGCGGTGGGCCGGCCGTCGCAGAAGAGACACTGCGAGCGGACCTCCTTCTTGAGCTGGGTTATGTTGGTGTGTATGCGGCCGAATCGGTCCTTCTTGACGAAAAGCGCCGTTGGGCTGCCGCCGACCGAGTTGAACCGGTCGACCTTGGCCATCTCCCGCTTCCTGCGGGACGGGGTCATCTCCTTCGCCGCAACAAGACCATCGAGCACCTTCGCCGCGCGCTTCCTGTCGATGCTGAAATGGGAGAGGGCGTCGTGGCAACCCCCCACCCTGGGGTCCATGAGCTGCCTCGCCTTCACGTCCATCGCGCAGGCCTCGAGCCTCTTGAGGAACGTGCGGGACCTTATCTGGAAGGACCTGGTGCGCTCGGCCTTGCGCGACTCCCCGGTGACGTCCTGCATGTGGTGCTCCCTGCTGAAACAGTAGTTCTTCCACCTGTACACGTACGGGAAACCCATCCAGAACGCCTTGCTCCTCCCGCGGGTCTTCGCCGTGCTCGGCAGGTAGGAGAAGCTACGGCGGATGAAGCCCCAGGACACCAGGTCATGTATTATGGAGTTATAGTCGTTTCCTATAGCCGCATGGAGGAATACCGCCTGGAGGTGGCAGCACCACGTCCTCGCATCCACCTTGCCGCCCGCCATTCGCGTGTCGTGGTACACCCGCCTCAGCTGGCGGGCCACGAGGTGCAGCACGAACAGGTACTTCTCCCTGTTCCGGGCGCGCCCCGGGAATTCCGCGAGTTTTTCCCTCAGGTCCTTCAGGAAGAACTCCGGTACGCGGATTTTGTACGTGAAACGCTGGGTCATGCGACCAAAAGTAGTCAAATCGGTTCCCTCTGGCAAGAGTTTATGGGGCCTCCGGCCACCTCCCGGGAAGCCCGCGTTACCAAATCTAGCATTTTCCCCGCCGCCCCGCAGCCACGGCGTCGACGGAGGGGCCAAGTCTACAGGTACTATCAATATGTTTACGGTTTTGGAGCGGGGTTTAAGGGTTTTCCCGTGCGAGCACGGCTTCTTCTACAGGAACTATCAATATGTTTACGGTTCCGAAGGGTCCTTTCAGGTAGAATCCGCACACATCCGGTGCGGGAGGGTTGACCGGCGGGCGGCAGTTTGTTATATTCATGCCATGGAACCTATGGAATTTAGCAAGCTGAACGCTGCCACGGTCGTGGTATGCCCGGCCAGGGATGCTGAGGCCGGGGTCACGTCGGGGTCGGCCACGTACCTGGCGTACCCGACCATGCGGGGCATGATGGAGACCGCGCGGCAAGGGGACTTTCCGGAGCTCGCCGACGGCGTTCGGGACGGGGTGAAGTTCGTCGAGGCTATGGACCGGGCGGTCCAGTCCTATGCCGACTGGTCGGCGCGGTTCGTCTACATGCGCAAGAAGGCCAACATGTTCCGCGAGACGGGGTTCAGGCTGATGCCGGCCCACCCGTACCGGGTGGTCATGTGGGTCGACGTGTCCGACGCCGGGTACGTGTTCTACTTCCTCCCTGTACGTGACGCTGGCCGCATATCGGCTTCCGCGGTGACAGAAGGCGCCCACGCGGTGCACGTGGCCGGCAATGCCGGCGAAGAGGGCTAGGGATGGAACAGCAGTCCAGCGTCACGGTGACTTTCGACGACGTCGACGGCGTTTCCGCCAAGATGCACGTCACGGGGGAGAATCCCAGCGCCAACCGGGACATCCTCCGCTACACGCTGAACACGCTCACTTACTACGACAAGTCGAGGAAATACACATGGGCCGCGAAGCACGGCTACGACGACTGCCTGGTCAAGTTCTTCGACGGCCGCAGCCGCACCCTCCCGATAGGGCTCATCCCGCGGCTTTCCCATTACCTGAAGGACGCATACAAGGACAAGGTGTCGGTGAAGATTACCCGGGCGATACGGGAGATGTTCACCCCGCCGTTCGGGCCGGTGACGGCCGACGCTGTACGTTCGTTCGAGCGTACCCTGCACATGTATGACCGGGCGAAGTACTTGAAGAAGTCGGCGGAAGACCCGTCGCTGCGGAAGGAGGACTTCGCGCTGAAACTGTTCGACCACCAGGAACGCATCGTGCTCGAGGCGTTGAACCGCAGGAGGGTATCCATCCTCGCCTGCACCAGTTCAGGCAAGAGCATGTCCATGATGGTCATCGCCCGCTACCTCATGGAGCGCGAGCACCGGAAGGTACTGGTCATCGTCCCGAACGCCGCCCTCGTCAAGCAGCTGTACCGCAACTTCGAGATGGACTACGGGTGGGAGGAAGCGAAGGGACACTGCACGCTGATTTACGGAGGTTCCCCGGACAAGCTCCCGAAGAAGAAGATAGAGGAGCTCAAGAAGCTGTCCATCGGCGAGGAGGCCACGCTCAAGCAGCTTACCATATCCACCTGGCAGTCCCTCAGACTCAAGGACGACTCGTTCTTCAAGGTGTTCTCGGCTGTACTGGTCGACGAGGCCCATTCGGCGAAGGGCGAGGAGCTCAGGGCGATACTCGCCAAGTGCACCTGCGCAAACAACTTCAAGGTCGGGTTCTCCGGCACCCTCCCGGACGCCGAGCTCGCGAACGAGAACGTGTCCAACCATATAGACGCCGGGCTCATCGAGGGCGGAATCGGGCCGAAGCTCGACGTGGTCCACCTGAAGGAGCTCATCGCGAAGGGGATACTCACCCCGCTAGAAATCAAGGCGATTTTCATCCCTTACCCCGTGAAGCTGCGGCCCGCGATATGCTCGGACAAGACCAAGTACGAGGACGAGAGGGCCATCGTCACCGAGAACAGTTCCCGCAAGGACGTCATAGGCATGCTGTTCGACGGCGGCCGCATAAACGTGGGGCAGAACACAGTAATCCTGTTCAACTACAAGGACCACCTGCACGAATTCCACGAGATGATGGCCGAGAAGCACCCGGAATACAAGTACCTCGTGGTCGAGGGGGACGTCGACATCGACGACCGCGACGACATAAGCCTGGAGATGGAGACGGCCCCGGGGCACGTGCTCATAGCGACCTACGGCTGCATGAAGCAGGGGGTCAACATCAAGCTGTTGCACAACCTGGTCCTCGCCGAGCCGATGAAGTCCGCATATACAATCGTGCAGTCCCTGGGAAGAATCGTGCGCAAGCATCCCGACAAGCAGCTGGCGACGGCGTACGACATAGTGGACGACGCCACGTACTACACGACCCCCAGGAACGGCGGGCCGGGCACCCGGCAGTACAACTACATGATGAAGCACTACTATGAACGTGTGAAGTACTACGCCGCCGAGGACCTGCCCATCGAGGAAATCCACCTGGACGGCATATACGAGGCCGCTGTAACGCCTGACGATATCAAGAAGCGCCGCGAGAGGGCCGCGGAGCAGGCGGCCAAGCAGGCTGCCAAGCGCCGGTCGTCGCGCAAGCTACCCGAATATCCCGTGCGCCGGACAGTATTTACTAGATTGTTATAAACTTAATGGTTGGGCGTGTAGCACAAGTGTTAATGCAGTTAAATACTGTAGGAGAGTGCGGAATATCCTTATTGGACTCAGATGTTGGTTAAAATCCAGCCACGCCTGATTGTTTTAATATTAACGCGTAATTTAGTAGTATGACGGAAGAACAGCGGCTTGCAAAGAACGCTTCAATCAAGGAAGCGATGAAGGCTACGCACGAGAAGCGTAAGTCGCAAGTGTGCCGTGTCTACATGCTCAAGGTACAGAAGAACAAGCTGTCCGCACGGCAGAAGGAAGACTTCAAGATGCTGTTCGTGGAAGCAAAATGGTTGTACAACGATATTCTCAACTATGGTTCGATTAAGGGTCAGTCGATTTTCGACTATGAACTAGGAAATGTGGTTGAGGTAAAGTTACCGGACGGTTCATTCGACGGAAGAAACCTAGACCATATCGGCTCACAGATGAAGCAGTCGGTCTATACCGATATCAAGTCTTCAATCAAGGCATTGTCGAAATTGAAGAAGAAAGGCTTCAAGGTAGGCCGGCTGAGGTTCAAGTCTGAAATCGGGGCAGTTTCCTTGAAGCAGTACGGAACGACTTACAAGTTCCATAATGACCATAGGGTAAAGATTCAGAACATTCACGGTCTGGTGCGAGTAAACGGTCTCGACCAGATTAAGGACAATGTGGAGTTCGCTAATGTGAAACTCTTAAATAGGGCTGACGGATACTATCTTGCCGTCACGACCTATACAGAAAGAAAACCGTATTCCAACCGGCCTCACGCTGATGTCGGTATTGACATGGGTTGCCATACATCCTTCACCCTATCAACGGGCGAAGAGATTGATGTCAAGGTTAAAGAACCGGAGCACTTGAAGAGACTGCAAAGAAAGCAGAACAGACAGAAGAAAGGCTCCAATAGTCGAAGACGGACAATCCACAAGATACAGAAGAAGCATCAGCGGCTGGTTAACCGAAAGAACGACAAGGCTAACAAGATTGTTGCCGACTTGAACAAGCGGTTCGGACTTATTTACATCCAAGACGAAAACTTATCCGGGTGGCATAAGTCTGGGCACGGCAAGGCCGTGCAGCATAGCTGCCTCGGAAGGGTGAAGGCAAGGCTGAAAACCCAGGACAACGTCTATGTCGTCAATCGCTGGGAACCCACTACACAGAAGTGCATCAACTGTGGTAAGAAACATCCTATGCCACAGAATGAACGCACTTTTAGGTGTGATTGCGGACTATGCATGCCCAGGGACCTTCATTCGGCTAACCGCATGGTACAGGAAGGTAGGAAATTAGTACCTCCGGAACAGAGGGAGTTTATGAGCTCTGACTGGCAGACCTCTATCTTGTCCTATCTTGGGCAAGGCAAGTCCGTTGGGTTGAAGCCCGAAGCTCACGCCCTTTAGGGCGTGGGTAGTTCACCAGGTAATTTGCTATATTTGCAGCATGAAGTTCCAGGATTTTACAACAGAGCTCGGCAGGCTTCTCCGGCCGGAAGGTTTCAACGACTTTTGCCCGAACGGACTACTAGTGGACCCGTTCATGGACGGCGGCCACAGGATAGCGAAGGTCGCCACCGGCGTCAGCCTGTGCGACGACCTTATCGACGCGGCCGTATCGTACAAGGCGGACGCGCTCATCGTCCACCACCCGAACGGGTTCTGGAAGTCCGAGAAGGACAGGCGTCTGGTAGGGACGTTCGGCCGCTACATGACCAAGTTGATACTGGCGGGAATCGCCCTTTACGGATACCATCTCCCCCTCGACGCGCACGGTGAACTCGGCAACAACATCGGAATATTCAACAAGCTCACCTTCTGGGGCAACATGCAAGTGTCCAGGTTCATGGAGCAGGATATCGGGGTCATCGCGAAGTGCACTGTCGGGAAAGGTGAACTTTCCCGGGTATTCCCCAAGGGATGGCAGGCGTTCGGACCGGAGCTGGAAACCCGGGAATACCGGGTAGGGATATGTTCCGGCAGCGGGACGTCCGGTCTGCAGGCAGCCGTCGACCTCGGGTGCGACATGTTCATCACCGGTGAGGTCCGGGAGTCCACGCCGATTTTTGCCCGGGAAAACAGGATTACCGTAATTGCCGGCGGGCACCACCGCAGCGAGGTGTTCGGCGTCAGAGCCCTGGCCGAGCGAATCAAGGACACGGCCGGACCGTTCACCGGGTGCACCGCCCGGTTCATCGACATAGACAATCCAATATAAGGAGACATGAGCCATGGCAAACAGCCAGAAAATCACAGTGCAGTATCTTGACGAGACCATCACGCGCCTTTCGGCAATTTCCAAGGGGGACTGGATTGACCTGCGCTCCGCGTTCACGGTGGAACTGAAGAAGGACGAGCACAAGCTTATCCATCTCGGCGTGGCGATGCAGCTTCCCGAAGGTTTCGAGGCGCACATCGTCCCCAGGTCGTCCACGTTCAAGAAGTGGGGTATCATCCAGGCGAACCACGTCGGCATCATAGACAACTCTTATTCCGGCCCGAACGACTGGTGGATGATGTCGGTAATCGCCACCCGCGACACGGTAATCAACAAGGACGAGCGTATCTGCCAGTTCCGCATCGTCGAGCGCCAGCCGGAAATCGTGTTCGAGGAAGGGAAGATGGAAGGCGAGGACCGAGGCGGCTTCGGGTCGACCGGTACCAAGTAGCCTGACACGGGATGAGGTTTTGATGCCGGGAAGACAGTCTTCCCGGCAATTTCTGTATAAACTGGTTGACATGGAAGAATTGCGCAGGTTCATACTGGAGTCCCACATAGACCCGGCCCTTGCAAAGACGGTATACGATTCGCTGTGCCTGTTCGAGGCCGTGAACATCAACAAGGATTTCCTCGTGAGGGAAGCGGGGTCCCGGGAAAAGTTCGACCGGGCCAGGGCGGACGTGCAGCGCGCTTGGAAGTCCGAGGGCATGGACGGGCAGATGAACCCGAATACCTCGCAGAAGGTGCTGAACCTGCTGTACCTCATGGAAATAAGGAAGCCCGGGTTCACCGATGCGGGGAAGCTCCATTCGATACACGACCTGTATATCCACAACATGCTGGACACCAAGTTTCTGAACGCGGTGAACTCGGAAACCACGCCGGAACAGGCGGAAGATGCGCTGTCGGCGGCGGTGGAGCACCAGTCGCAACAGCAGAAGGCCTATCCGGGCCTAAGCGCGGAAGAGGAAGCTATTTGGAACCGCGTGAAGGTGTACCACGAGTTTCCTGACGGGTTCCGGTGGGTATATGCCGTCGACGCGCAAGGGAAAATAGCAAGCCACATACCTTCCAGTGTTACCAGCAAGACCATGCACCATTGCGGCAACTCTCCCCGGGCGAAGTCCGACGACCAGTACTGGGAACTGCGCGACGCCGAAGGAAAGGCATACCTGACTGTCATACTGAACCGCGACGGGGAGCTCGAGGAGTCCAAGTCCTGGGGCAACCAGGTCAGCAAGTACAGGACCATGATTCAGCCATATGTAAAATGGTTCCTCATGGACCGCGTGAAGGGGGTGGGCCGGCGATACGACTACGGGTATTCCACCCATACGAATTACGGCGTGAAGGACTTTATTGGTGACGACCCGGAATTCATAGAGTACGTGACCGAGTACAAGCCCGAGTTGCTCGGAAATACCGAGGAGAAGATTCTGTTCTGGCAGGGTGCAGTCGAAGAGGGCGTCGTGAGCAAGGAACAGATGAAGCAGCTTTTCGTGGACGACATCGACATGGATACGCTGATGAAGAATCCTGGAGTCAAACGGTACGCTGAAAATTCCAGGTTCAAGTACGACAAGTCCGGGATGGTATCCAGCAGCAGCAGCGTGCTCGGCGCGAACAGGTTTGACGTACTGTGTGCGGCATGCGGGGAGTGCCCTTTCGATGAGGAAGAACTCGAGAAGCTTGTCTACGACGACGCTATCTCGCTGGAGGAGTTCGTCAATTACGACATTCGACTGCTCACGCCGGAAATGCAGCGGGCGTTCGTCAAGCACGACCCATCGACATTCAGGAAGATTTTTGAGATAGCCGAGCAGGTCGCTTCGTTCAAGGTCGACGAGCGTCTTGTCGAGTCACTGATAGAACCGTTTTACGCTGGCGAGGCGGACGGGGCGCTTATCCTGCTCAGGTACCTGGCCGAGGCCAATCCACCCGAAAAGGTGCATTCTTACGCGAAGACCGTATTCGGAAACGATGCCGTCCTGACTAACATATTCGCCGACCGCGACGCCAGGCTGGCGATATGTTCCCTTGAAATATTGCAACGGTTTCCCGATATAGCAGTTGGCCAGGCACTACCTTCGGAGATTGACCGGCTGTTTGCGTTACAGGCAAACAATCTATTTTATGTCGGAACAACGATAAAGATAGTCGAGAATATACTTTCCCTTGATTCGCGGCGCATGCACGACATATTGCGGCCGGTTTCCACTAAAACGCTGCTTGCTGTGCTGCACCCAAAGAATGGCTATAGTATGCCGGACAGAATCCGGCTTGTTGGACTCCTGGCAAAGCTGGTCAAACTGTTCGGACCGGACTTTGCAATACCGCCTGGCTATCTTGCTACCAAGCAGTTGAAGCTGATGTACTTGATGAGTGCGGCCAAGGAGGGAATGGACGTACCGGGACTGGACACGCTGGGACCGGCGATACTTGCCGGTGTACGTGCAGTGACGGAAAACCGCGTTTCGAAGGCCGTGGGGGACTCGCTGATACTGTACATGTTGGGAATATCGTCCCATCCGTCGTTATGCGACCGGCTCGAACCGGGGAAACTGGCGATGTTCATGACAGTGGCGGCCAATCCAGGGCATGCCGCGGATTGGCCCGAAGACATGGTAACGCCCGAGATAATTTTCCGGTGTAAAACTGACCTGGAATGGACGGCAACCCACCCCGACCGCAAATTGATAACCCGTCTGGCGAAGGAAATGCTTTTCCAGATGATGGAGATGCATATTGTCGGCGATACTCCTACGCCAGAAATGAATACGCTGTTGTGTAGCCTGCTTCACATACGGGCTGCCGTCATGGGAAAGCCCAACTCGTTCGACTGGCCGGATAGCACCAACATAAATACCCTGGTGAACGCGGGATTCATTACCATTCCGGCAGAAGACTGG
>Ga0310690_10002171_pt1 | contig 32648 bp, 23 predicted proteins | sample AusTroGonzalo_MG_2_FD_207661 | JGI IMG/M metagenome (GOLD analysis project Ga0310690, IMG submission 207661) | Bovine rumen microbial communities from tropical cattle in Woodstock, Queensland, Australia - Gonzalo_04 (v2) (version 2) | ecosystem: Host-associated > Mammals > Digestive system >...
CCTCCAAGTCGATGCAAGTGCCGATTTTAATGTCTTGACAAAGAATCATAATTTATCGATTTTTAATGTTAATGATGAATTCTTCCTGAAAAACGGCTACAAAAATAGGCCTTTTGGGAGAAAAAACCAAAAAAAACACGAAAAAAACGCATGGAATTTTGGCTATTCCAAAAAAAGGCTCTAATTTTGCAGCCCAAATTGAGGAATTGAGAGAACAATAATCAAAAGATAAGAATATGAAAAGGACATTTCAGCCCTCTCTGAGAAAGAGAAAGAACAAACACGGATTCCGTGAGAGAATGGCCACCGCCAACGGTCGCCGAGTACTGGCCGCACGTCGTGCCAAAGGCCGCAAGAAACTGACTATTTCAGACGAATTCAACGGAGTACGCAACAAGAAGTAATCCGCGGGAAGTCCCCAGTCGGGGCGTCCGAGAGATGAAGTAATGGTTTTTTGGGGCCATTACTTCTTTTTTTATAAATTATTCCCTATCTTTGCTCCCCCATTCGTTTACTCGTACCCAAAATGGAAAAGGAAAAATCATCTCCCAAGGAAAAAAAAACCATGAAGCGTAATGTCTTCTGGATAAACATTGCCGCCATGCTGCTGGTGGTCATACTGGCCATCTTTCTCACATTCCGCTGGATAAGCTCCTACACGCAGCACGGCAAGGCCATTCTGGTGCCTAACGTGACAGGCATTGATGAACACGATGCCATTGCTGCTTTGCAGGCCAAGAAACTGAGAGGCATCTCCTATGACAAGACGTATGTCAAGGATGTTCCTGCAGGTGTGGTCGTTGACCAGCGTCCGGAAGCTGATGCCAAGGTGAAGCGCGGGCGCGTCGTTTACCTGACACTCAGCTCTGGCAACGAACCTATGGTAGCCCTACCCGACATTGCCGACAACAGTTCGCTCCGTCAGGCTACGTCGCAACTTCGCGCTGCCGGATTCACCCTAACACCCAACGACACCATCCGCGGCGAGGCCGACTGGGTCTACAAAGTGCGCTACAACGGACAAGAGATGCACGGCGGCGACCTTGTGCCTGAAGGTGCTGCCATCACCCTTGTTGTCGGCAACGGTGAAAAAGAAGAGGAGAAGAAACCCGAACCAGTAGTTGACGATGACTGGTTTTGATGAGATTGACGACGAACTGTTAGCGGTGGGTTTGCTTCCTGAAGCCTCCGACGACCTCGACGAGGATGACCTCAACGACGCCCTCGACGAGGATTCGGGGCTTTTTGAGCACTACCGCCTAACCGTCGATAAGGGGCAAGAGCAGGTTCGCATTGACAAATACCTCTTTACTCACATCCCCGGAACGTCACGAAATCGAATCCAGAAGGCGGCAGAAGCAGGCCTCATCCGCGTAAACGATAAGCCTGTCAAGAACAACTACCGCATCAAGCCTTGCGATGTCATCACCGTCATGATGGACCGCCCTCGCTACGAGGGAGACATCGAGCCAGAAAACATTCCGCTGGACATTGTCTATGAAGACGACGACCTCATGGTCATCAATAAACCCGCAGGCATGTGCGTCCACCCTGGTGTCGGCAACTGGGAAGGTACACTCGTCAACGCCCTTGCCTGGCATTTGAAAGACAATCCCGATTACGACCCCAATAGCCCCGAAGTGGGTCTTGTCCACCGCATTGACAAGGACACTAGCGGCCTGCTTGTCGTTGCCAAGACGGCAGACGCTAAAACCTCACTTGGCAAGCAGTTTTTCGAAAAGACCACCAAACGCCAGTATAACGCTCTTGTCTGGGGGCTGATTGATGAAGACACAGGAACCATCCGCACACAGATTGCACGTGATATCCACGACCGCCAGCGCTTCACCACCTACGACGACCCTGCCATTGGCAAGCACGCCGTCACCCACTACACAGTACTTGAACGTCTCGGCTACGTCACCCTCGTGCAGTGCCAACTGGAAACCGGTCGCACGCACCAGATCCGCGTTCACATGAAGTACATCGGGCATCCGCTCTTCAACGACGAGCGCTATGGCGGTAATGAAATCCTTAAAGGAACACCCTCCGGCAGTTACCGGCAGTTTGTGCAAGGCTGTTTCGATGTCTGTCCGCGTCAGGCGCTTCATGCCCGTACACTTGGGTTCGTCCATCCTCGCACGGGTGAGGAGATGTTTTTTAACTCTTCCCTCCCCAATGACATGACAATCCTCCTCGACCGCTGGCGCAACTACATCTCCCATCGTGGAGACTTTGCTTCGAATAATATCCTCTGATTAATCCGATTATTACGAATATTTCGATAAATCCCCTACTCCCATGAAACGAACTATCGCCATTGTAGCCGGAGGCGATTCCTCCGAATACCACGTTTCCCTCCGTTCGGCCGAAGGTCTTAACTCTTTTATGGATAAAGAGCGTTACGACCTCTGGACCGTTGTCATCCACGGTACCGATTGGCACGTCCAGCTGCCCGATGGCAGCACAGCCCCCATTGACCGTAACGACTTCGGTTTTGAGTACGCCGGACAGCACATCCGCTTCGATTACGCCTACATCACTATCCATGGCACGCCAGGTGAAAACGGTCTGCTTGAGAGCTATTTCGAGCTCATCCGTCTCCCCTACTCTACCTGCACACCCCTCATCTCTGCCATGACGTTCAACAAGTTCGTCCTCAACCAATACCTGCGCGGCTTTGGGGTGCGTGTGGCAGAGTCGCTCACGCTGAAGCGGGGAAGTACCGTCACGGACGACGACATCATCAGTCGCATCGGCCTGCCCTGCTTCATCAAGCCTTCCTGCGGCGGTAGCAGCTTTGGTACCACCAAAGTCAAAACACGCGAGCAGATTCAGCCTGCTATTGCCGAGGCGCTGAAAGAAGCTGACGAAGTAATGGTGGAAGCCTTCATGGAAGGTACCGAAATCACCTGCGGTTGCTATAAGACACGGAAAAAAAGCGTTGTTTTTCCTATCACGGAAGTAGTAAGCGAGGACGAGTTCTTCGATTATGACGCCAAATACAACGGTCGTGTCAGCGAAATCACCCCTGCCCGTATCCCTGAGGAGACTGCCGAACGCGTTCGGCAGCTTACCTCCGCCATCTATGACATCCTCCCCTGTCGTGGCATCATCCGCATCGACTACATCATCACCGAGGGCGAAAAGCTCAACCTCCTTGAAATCAACACCACGCCTGGCATGACTGCCACCAGCTTCATTCCCCAGCAAATCCGCGCAGCAGGCCTTGACATCAAGGACGTCCTCACCGACATTATCGAAGACGCTTTCTGATATGGACTTCTCTGATATGCGGCCTTTTGAGCCGGAAGAACTGCCCGCAGCCTACGACGAGCTTATCCAAGACCCTTCGTTCCAAAAAGTCGCTCGAAGCGTCTTTCCTGACATTCCCTTCGAGTATATCGTCCACACCATGCGTGGCTGTAAGACCTGCATGGAGTTTCAGGCTGCCTTTTGCAGACCTTTCCTGAAAGGTCTTGTTGACCGCTGCGCCACAAGCCTTAGCTGTGACTTCAGCGCGGTCAACCCCATGCCCAAACAGCAGAACTACACCTATATAAGCAATCACCGCGACATTGTTCTCGACTCAGGCTTGCTCGACCTATTGCTTATCGAGCAAGGACTCTCCACTGTCGAGATTGCCATCGGCGACAACTTGCTCATCTACCCTTGGATAAAGACACTGGTGCGAATCAACCGTAGTTTCATCGTCACCCGCTCGGGTGGCATCCACGATATCCTTCACGCCAGCCAACGTCTCTCGGCCTACATGCACTATGCCTCCAGCGTCAAGCGGGTGCCCATATGGATTGCCCAACGCGAAGGACGATCAAAGGACTCAACGGACGAGACGCAGGAGAGCCTGCTCAAGATGTTTGTCATTGCAGGCACGGGCGACAATAAGCAGCGCCTCAAAGAACTAAACCTTACGCCCCTCGCTATCAGCTACGAATACGACCCGTGTGACTACCTGAAAGCACAGGAGTTCCAGCTGAAGCGCGACGTTCCCAACTTCCGGAAATCGCAGGCTGACGACCTTATCAACATGCGCACTGGCATCTTCGGCTGGAAAGGACGCATCCACTATCAGGCAGCTCCTTGCATCAACGATTTCCTCGATTCGCTGCCTGACGATATGCCGAAGCCCGACTTTTTCACTGCCGTTGCCCGCCACATCGATACTTCCATCTATCGTGGTTACCAGCTCTTCCCCGCGAACTACATCGCCCTTGACTTGCTGCGAAAAGAGAACCTTCAAATGAATAACTACACCCCTGCCGAACGTGAAGCTTTCGAAGCATACCTTGCAGGACAACTTGCCAAGGTGCAGCTCGACAAGCCAGACCTCCCCTTCCTCCGCCACAAGCTACTGGAGATGTACGCAAACCCTGCTCTCCATCAACTCAACCTAGAATACTGAATCAAAAAAAGGGATTCTAAAGAATGCCTTCATGAGAAGGGCAGTAAATGTAAACGAGTAGAAAAATAGACCTCCATTCCGTTTCGCCTAGTGGAAGTAAAAGGAATAGGAATCAACATTCAAGATCTTTCCCTGAATTATAATTGCAGAAAATAGAAGTCAAAAATAGGATGTGTCGTAATTGACACATCCTATTTTTAACTTGTCCTGTGAAACGGAATATCAAATTCTCATTCCGTAAGACATTTTTATGGTTTTCACTTCACCAACACCTTCTTACCGTTGACGATGTAGAGACCCTTTTCGGGGTTGCTGACGCGACGGCCTGTGAGGTCGAAGGTACCGCTGACGTTACGCAGAGCCTCAGACTCGACGGAAATCTCGTCAATGGAGGTCTTCACGGTGCCGCTCTCCTTGATGTACCACTCGGACTTCGTCGGGTTGTCGTTACCCCACATGCAGATGCTGCCGAAGACACGGGCACCGCTGTCGTGATAGTGCGGGTGAATCATCCATGTGCCGCCGGCGCTGCCATCGTTGCTGGCGCCCGGATCGGTGTTAAGGATGTTGAACTTCTGGTTGCCGCGGGCGATGAGGGCATACAGACCACCGTTGCTGTCGGTCATGACGTTGTCGCCACCCGTGCTGCCGCTGATGTAGTCCTGCGTGCCGACGTTGAAGAGGCGGAAGTCCTTCTTCTCGTCATCGACGAACTCAAACTGCCACTCGTAGGCGGGGTTGTTGATGGAGAGATAGGTCCAGCCGGGCATGCCGTTATCGGCATTCGAGAAGAGGGCCATGGGCACGCCGTAGTTCTCCTCGAACTTCGGGAAGGCGTTGATGATGAAGTAGCTCTTACCCTCCTCAGGCATGACGACCTGGAGGCCATCAACAGCGGCGTTGAGGGCGTCGATAGCGGCAAGGATTTCCTCGTCAGTAGCTTCAGCGCCACCCAGCAGTTCCTCGGCCTTGGCCTTGGCAGCGTTGAGGGCGGTGAGGTCCTTCACGCAGCCGATGTCGGAACCGACGGTGTACTCGGTGCCAGCCACAGCGTCGTAGGCCTCCTGCAGCTTAGCGATGGCGGTCTTCTCGGCGATACCACCCGTGACGGTGACGGTGCCGACGCCCTCGGCATTGTTGAAGCTGAGGTAGAAGGTCTCGGTGTGCTGGGTGAAGGTAACGACGGTGGAGAACGCGTCGGCCTTCTCGGCGGTGAACTCAATGGGATCACCCAGGATGTTGGTCAGCGCGAGGCCGTCGAAGGCACAAGCCTTGTCGGCCTGCAGCGTCATGACGTCGACGGGCTGATAAAGGTGGTGAGGTTTCTTCTCGAAGCCTTCGCCGGTGAGGATAGCGAGGGGCAGCTCTTCCTGCTGGCGGATGTACCAGGCAGATGCGCCATCTGCATCGGTTTCCCACTGGACGATAGGTCCGCAGACGCCGTGGATGGAGAAGCCGTCGGGATGGTCGCTAAAGCCCTTACCACCGCCCTGGCTGCCGGCGCTGGTGCTGGCGTTACCATTGTTGTGGTTGCAGGCGTGGATGCCCAGCCACGATGTTTCGTCCACATCCTTGGGAGCCCAGAAGTGCACCTGGCCGAAGCCGAGTGAACGCATGCGGATGGGAGCGGGAGTGTCGGAGAGGCGGATGTGCCAGTTGTTACCCCAGATAATCTCGTTGTCGCCCTCGAAGCCGGGCTCCTCGGTGAACAGACCGATATACTTGCCGGTCTTGACATTCTTGATGTTGAAGTAGATGTCGTCCTCATCGGGCCCATCAATCTTCTCGAAGGTGAAGTCCTGATATTCGTCAGCCGGGTCGGCATCAGCCCACCAGAGGATGGAATCCTGGAAGACGGTCATGTTCTTCACCTTGCCCTGACCCTTGACGAAGGGTGCCTGGTTGGCGAGCTTGTAGGCCACGCCGGGCTCGGGAAGGATGAAGGTGAAGCCTCCTGCTTCGTCAGCGGCAACGGATGCCTCCTCAAGGGCGATGGTAGCCTCAACCAGTTCCTCATCGGTGGCGTCCTCGTTGTTCAGTACCTCCTTGGCTTTGGAAATCTCGGCCTTCAGAGCGTTGATGGCGGCGAAGTTGCCGCTGTGGAAACCAGGCTCGGAACCTTCGACATACGCCATGGCATCGCTGCCTTCGGCATCGGAGATGGCGTTGGAGAGGTCGGCGCGGGTGTGCGTCATACCAGAAACGACAATCTCAGTCGGCATGTTGGAGATACGGGTGTCGTTGAAGATAACTTCCATGGCGAAGCTGAACTTCTGCAGATCCTCAGGCATGGAGATTTCAAGGGTGTGGTAACCCGTCTCGTTGTTCTTCGAGCTCCAGCGGGAGTGGAAGAAGGTTTCAATATTACCGTCGAGCAGGCCTTCGTAGGAGCCTTCGCTCGGTTCGCGGGCGTTGGAGCTGAAGTCGCCAGCCGACAGGGTGATTTCCTCACCGTCGCCGTCGAAGAGGTAGAACTCCGTCAGGTTGAAGTACGGGCCATCGTTGTAACCCTCGTCGCGCGGACGGTCGTTGTAGATGGTGTGAGTGACGGTGATGACGAGCTTATCGACTGCGTAAGGCAGACCGAACACGGGCGACTCGTAACGGAACACGTTGGGATCCTCACCCGGCGTGCGCCAGCTGGTCTGCTTGTACGGCGTGATGGCGGCATCGTTGGCAAGGCCGCTCTGAGCCGTGCGGAGCAGGGGCTTCGAAGGATCATCGGGATCGGGAACGAGGATAGCGTCGAACGGAAGGACAGGAGCCTTGTTGGCGTTGGCGATACAGGCAGCTGCTTCGCTCTTGATTCTCTCAATCATAGCCACGCCCTCGGCAGCACGGACGGAACCGTCCTCAATGCCGGTGAGGAGTTCCTGTGCATCTTCCAGAAGGGCAGCAAGCTTCTCCTGCTCGGAATAGGGGAACTGGCCCACTTCTTCGCCGTAGCCCGGGTGTTCACCCTCGATGAGCACGTTGGGGTCGCTCTCGGTGATGCTCTCGTAGTCGTTGACGAACTGGTCGAGGGCGTCGATAAGGGTGTAGAGCTCGTCGATTTCCACCTTGTTGATGGTGTTCTCAAACTCGCTCAGATACTCGCTCAGCGCGTCGGAATCCATAGCACCGGCAGCCAGGTCGGCCTCAGCCTGCTCAGTAGCAGCCCGCAGCTCAGCCACCTGATCAGCAATAAAGTCGCTCCACTCCTTTGCAAGGGTTTCCTTCGCTTTGTCAATCAGCTTGACCAGCTTGTTGTAGTTGTCGATGGAAATGCGTGCCTTGAGGCTGGCGAGACGGACAACCTCCTCGGCAGCTATGCACTCGTCGACGCCTGTGACGTCGGCAGCGGCGTTAACTGCAGCCTGCAGCTCGGCCTTCACGGCCTCAGCCATCGGGTAGCGCATCAGCGTGTCGGCAGCCGAAGCAGCACGGCGGAGGTCCATCTTGTAAGCCTCAGCCAGCGCAGCAGCGGGCTCCATGTCGCCGAAGAAGTAGAGGGTGGCGTTGTCCACGCAGATGAACGATGCCGTTGTGCCCTCGTCGGCACCGAAGCCGAACTTCAGCGAACCGTCGATGACCTGTGCTGCCACGTTGAGCTTCACAGCATGAGCGGCGGGAAGGCTGTCAGCAGCCTCGGGGTCGTTGGTAGCAATGGAGGCCTTGACGTCGTTGGCGAACATATAGACGCCCTCGACTTCATCCTTCGTGGGGATGTACCTTGTTTTGTTCTCGGCTGTGCCGTGGCTCTGAATAGTAGCAATGGTGAACGCACCAAAGACATACGTACCATTCTCCAAGCCCGTCACAAGCTGCGAGATGGAGTTCTTGCCGACGGGGTTGCCCACGCCGTCAGTCTGACCGCCCCAGATTTCGAGGCAGTGGCCCTTGAAGCCCCAGTAGCCCATGCTACCCGGGCTAATGCCCTCGGTGTGGCTTGAGGTCTTCCAAATGAGACCATCAGCATTGTTGTCGGTTGCAAAGGTGACTTCCCAACCTTGGAAACCCTGTTCGGCGTCTCCATTCCAGATTTTGCTAGAAACATCCTTGCCGTCGGCAAATGCCAGCGTCGAGAATGCCATCGCAAACAAGGAAAGCAATGAAACACGTAATACTTTTCTCATGTTTTTTGAATTTAAAGTTGAACAATAAAGTTAATTACTCAAATCAATACCAAAGTAAGCTATTTGATTTTTTCTCTTATTCTTTCGCCTCGGGAGCCTCTGAAGCCTCGGTAGCTGCGGGAGCCTCAGCCGTCTCAGCAGGTGCCTCGGGAGCCGCAGGAGCTGCGGGCTCTTCGGGCTTGTCAAGCGACTTGATTTTCTCCAGGATTTCGTTGGCATCGGCTTTCAGCTTCTCCATCTTGCGCTGCATCTCAGCCAGCAGGCTGCTGCCGCTCTTGCTGGTAGCGGAGAGGAAGCCCAAGTTGTTCTCGTAGGTCTTAAGCTCGTTCTTCACCCGCTCGTAGGTCTGCAACAGGCGTTCACGCTCGCGGTCCACGGCATTGCCTCCCGCTTCGCTGACGCGCTTGCGGAAGTTGCTGACACGGCGGGCCGACTCGCTGACATGGAGTTTGTCGAACAGGTCGTCCACCAGCGAGCGGTACTGCTTGTAGAGCTTGTCCTTGTCGCGGAAGGGCACATGGCCGATGGAGTTCCAGTCGGCAACGAGGCCACGCAGCTTGTCGCTGAAGTCGTCGCTCATGTCCTGCACGCCCTCCTCAAGCTGGTCGCTGAGTCCCTTCAACGCAGCCACGATGTCCTTCTTCGCAGCCAGGTTCTTGTGCTCCTCGCTACGTTGCGAGCTGGTGGCGCTGTTGCGCTTGGAGAAGAAGTCATCGCAGGCTGACATGAATCGCTTCCAGACGGCGTCGGACTGCTTCTTGGGCACGGCTCCGATGGTGCGCCATTCCTTCTGCAGGGCCGACAGTTTCTCGGCAGTTGCTTTCCAGTCGGTGCTGTCCTTCAGGGCCTCGGCCTGCTCGCAGAGGGCGATTTTCTTTTCGAGGTTCGACGAGAGGTTCTCCTTGGTGCTCTTAAAGAAAGCAGCCTTCTTGGTGAAGAACACGTCGCACGCAGCACGGAAGCGATCGAACACCTTCTGGTTCTGCTTCTTGGGAGCAAAGCCTAATGATTTCCATTTGGTCTGCAGCGCCAGCACCTCCTGCGTCTTATCGTTCCACTTGGCGTAAGAGGTAAGTTCGTCGAAATTGATTGCCTCCATGATTTCGCAAATGGCAATCTTTTGCTCAAGGTTCTCCTTCTCGGTCTTCTTGATTTCCTCGAAGTACTGCTGATAACGGCGATTGATTACCGTGGAAGCCTCCTTGAAACGCTCCCAGATGCCCTCGCGGAGGTCTTTGGCCACAGGGCCAGCCTCGCGGAACTCCTGATGGAGCTTCTGCAGCTGGCGGAATGCAACAACCACATCGGGCTCGTCAGCCAGCTTCTCGGCCTGTTCGCAGAGCTGCGTCTTCACTTCGAGGTTCTTCTTGAAGTCGTAGTCGCGGAACATATTGTTCAGCTTGCGGATGTCGTAGAACTTCTCGGTGTAGCTCTGGTAGGTCTTCCAGAGTTCGGAAGCCTTTTCGGGCGGGACGTCCTTTATCTCGCGCCACTCCTGCTGAATGGCCTGGAAATCATCGTACGACACGGACACCGTGTCGGCATTATCTATCATCGTCTTCAGGCGTTCGAGAATAGCCTCCTTGCGCAGCAGGTTCTGCTCGCGGATGCGGTCGAGTTCCTTCTGAGCCTCAGCACGTTTCTCGCGAATCGTTGCCATCACCGTCTTGAACTCCTCCTCCTCGGCCACCAACTCGGGGCAGCGGTCGGCAAGCACGAATGCATCGGCATCGTTGCCGGCAGCTACGAAGGCCTCCTTCATCTCGCCAATAGCGGCATTATGCCAGCGATAGAAGGTCTGCTTGAGGTGCTCAAGCTCTTCGCGGGCAAGGCTGACGCCAAAGTTGGGCAGCGCCTTCAGCTGAGCAATCACATCGGCACACGTAGCCAGCGAGGGGGACTCGGCAGGCTCTTCGGGCGCAGGCTCTGCAGGGGCTTCAGCGGCAGGCGCAGGCTCCTCTGCAACAGCAGCAGGCTCTTCTGCTTCAGCGACAGGTCCTTCTGCATCAACGGCAGGCTCTTCTACGGCAGCGGCAGGCTCTTCTACGGGAGCTTCAGCCACAGGCTCTTCGGCTACGGGCTCGACAGCGGGTTCGGGGTTAACGACTTGAGGTTCTTCGGCAGGAGCCTGAACAGGCTCTTCCACGGGAGTCTGCTCGGCCTCTTTCTCTTCAGGTACAGCGACAAATTCTTCGCCTTTCACGATTTCTTCTTCCATAGGAATAACACAATTAAAATGGGTGCGCACCAATACGCCACGCAAATAAACGGATATTTTTTGAGATGAGCAACTATTTCGCCGTTTTTTTGCGAAATTCCTCCAAAAGTAAGGGGATTTGGGCACAAGCCGGCCCTATTTCCTACATTTTTCAGCCCATCAGCATCAGCGTCACTCCCATATAAATGAGCATGCCGATGATATCGTTCGTCACCGAAATAAAAGGACCGGTAGCAATGGCAGGGTCTATCTTGAGTTTCTCAAACGTCATGGGGACAAATGTGCCGAAAAGCGAGGCTACCAGTATGACCAACCCAAGGCTGATGGAGACGCTGCCCGTTACCAGCATGGGCTGACTGCCGAAGAAGTAGTTGTAGGCGAAGACCAACGCGCTGATAACAATGGCATTGAATACTGCCACCAGGCCCTCTTTAAGTACCTGTTTCAGCATGTTACCCACTTTCAGAGAGTTGTTTGCCAGGCCCTGTACGACGATAGCCGACGACTGCGTACCGACGTTACCTGCCGTACCGCCGATAAGCGGAATGAAAAGCGCCATCTCAGGATGGGCGACGAAAATCTGATCGAACTTGCCAAGGATAATGGATGTGCCAATACCGCCTACCATGCCGATGAGCAGCCAGGGGATGCGGGCACGTGTTTGCTTCCATACCGTATCCGCCGACTCGACGTCCTCGGTAATACCGGAGGCCAGCTGATAGTCGCGTTCCGACTGTTCGCGCACCTCATCCATGACGTCGTCGACGGTAATCTGTCCCACCAGACGTCCGATGCTGTCCACAACAGGCACAGCCACCAGATTGTACTTCTCAATCATCTGCACCACCTCGTCAATGGGTGTATCGACGTGACAGGAAATCAGGTCCTTGTCCATCACGTGCTTCACCTTGGAGATGCTGGGGCTGGTGATCATCTTTTTCAGCGGGAAAAAGCCCTGCAGACGCTCCTCGTCATCAACGACATAGACGTAGTAGATATCGTCCATGTCCTCAGCCTGCTGACGCATCTCGCGCAAGCACTCAGGCATGGACCAGTTCTCGTTGACGACAATCATCTCCGTACCCATCAAACCGCCGGCGGTGTTTTCGTCGTACTGCAAGAGGTCCACGATGTCGCCCGCCTGCTCGATGTCTTCGATGTGCGAGAGCACCTCTTCCTGTTTCTCCTCGTCGAGGTCTCGGATGATATCGACGGCATCGTCGGTATCCATAGCGTCGATGAACTTGCGGGCAATGGTCTCCGAGGGGAGGTCGTCAAGCAGTTCTGCACGCTCCTCCTCGTCCATCTCCACGAGTGCCTCGGCAGCCGTCTCGTTATCAAGCAGGTGATAGACGTAACGGGCATCCTCACTATCCAGTTCCTCCGCCAGCTCGGCAATGTCGGCCGGGTGCATCTCGGCCAGCGTGAGCTTCAGCTCATCGGCATTGCGGGCCTCAATGAGCGCTTTCACCTCGCGGATGAATTCATTATCAAACTCTCTATGTTCCTTCAACACCTTAGTATGTTTTTACGGTTAGACGATTTTCGCTATTCACTCTTTGCTATCCAGAAACGCCTTTACGTCGTTTGTCAGCTGGATGAATTCTCCTACGGAGAGTTGTTCGGGCCGTCGGTCGAACAGCGGGTCGGCAAGCAGCGGACAATCCACGCCCACGATGGGTTTGATGCCGTTTCGGAGGGTTTTTCGGCGCTGGTTGAAGGTGGTCTTCACGATGCTACGGAAGAGAGCCTCGTCGCAGCCCAGCTCGGTGGTGTCGTTCCGCTTCATGCTGATGACGGCACTCTTCACCTTCGGCGGAGGATTGAAGACGTGCTCGTCCACCGTGAACAGGTATTCCACGTCATACCATGCCTGAACAAGGATGGAGAGGATACCATAGGTTTTGCTCCCCGGTCCGGCTGCCAGACGCTGCGCCACCTCGCGCTGAATCATGCCCGTACAGGCAGGGATACGGTCGCGGTTGTCGAGCATCTTGAAAAATATCTGGCTGGAGATATTATAAGGATAGTTGCCGGTGAGCACGAAGGGACGCCCGTCGAAAAGCCTGTCGAGGTGCATCTTCAGGAAGTCGTCCTCCACGATGCATTCCTCCAGTTCAGGATAGGTCGTACGGAGGTAGCGGACCGACTCGTCGTCAATCTCCACAACCTTCAGCTCGCGCTGCTTGGGAACAAGGAACTGGGTAAGCACACCCATCCCCGGGCCTACCTCAAGAATGGGATATTCCGGGAAGCGGTCGACAGTATCTGCTATGGCTTTCGCAATGGAAAGATCCTTCAGGAAGTGCTGTCCCAGCGATTTCTTTGGATTTACTGGCTTCATTCCGTTGGTTACCTATACCGTCGTCCATGGGGGTTAAACAAAAAAAAAGAAATTTATTTTGATTTTCTCTCAGCTCTCATTATCTTTGCACGGCGCAAAAGTAGTGCAAGCCGAACGAAAAAACAAATTTATTTGAGAAAAGTTGAAAGACGCGCTGAAAAAAACTGCCCGCTGGCTGGTTCCGCTGATTATCGCAGCTGCCATCCTTATATATATGTACCACGACTTCGACTTCCGTACAGTCTGGCAAATCCTGACGGAGGAGACCAACGTGTGGTGGCTGTTCGTATCGCTCATCCCCATTCTGGTAAGCCACATCCTACGTGGCGTGCGCTGGCTGCTGACGCTGGAGCCCATCGGGTACCGTCCACGCACAATCAACAGTATCCTCTCCATCTACGTGGCCTACGCCTCCAACATCGTCATCCCCCGCGTGGGTGAGATTTCGCGTTGCGGCGTGCTGGCGAAGTACGACGGTATCCCCTTCAGCAAGTCGCTGGGAACGCTGGTGGCCGAGCGTATCGTCGATTTCATCATCGCCTTCTCGTTCTGCAGCATCATGCTCATCTTCCAGTTCGACAAACTCTATGCCTTCTTCGACAAGACGGGCACGGGCGAAGGCGACGTGGTGCAGATTTTCAAGAATCCCTGGTTCTACGTGGCGCTGGCGCTCATCGCAGGTGTCATCGTCCTTTCCTGGCGACTCATCCATCGCAGCAAGAACAAGACGGCCGGCAGCGTGGCTCGCACACTCGACAACTTCGTCGAAGGCTTTGTGTCGCTCAAGAACGTCAAGCGGCTCTGGCTCTTCGTCCTCTACACGGTGCTCATCTGGCTGTGCTACTACCTGGAATTCTACCTCTGCTTCTACTGCTTCCCGTTCACCGAGACGCTCGGCCCTGCAGCAGGAGCTGTCATCTTTGCTGCCATCAGCGTGGCCATCATCATTCCCACCCCTAACGGCGCCGGTCCCTGGCACTTCGTCGTCATCACCCTGCTGGGCATGTACGGCGTGCTGGAAGCACAGGCCGGCTCCTTCGCTCTCATCGTACACACCTTCCAGACCGTGTTTGTCCTGCTCTTCGGACTGACGGCCTGGATCCTATTACAAATCATAAACCGAAAAACATCATGAAGATTGAACAACTCACTCCCGTTGCTGTGTGGAAGAACTTCCATGCATTGACCCAAGTTCCCCGTCCCTCGGGCCACCTCGAAAAGATTCAGGCCTTCCTGCTCCAGTGGGGCAAAGATGCTGGCATTGAGACCTGGCAAGACGAGGCTGGAAACATCCTCATGCGCAAGCCCGCCACAGCCGGACTGGAAGGGCGCAAAGGTCTTGTGCTGCAGGCTCACATGGACATGGTGCCGCAGAAGACGGCTGACAGCCCCCACGACTTCCTCACCGACCCCATCCCCGCCTACATCGACGGTGACTGGGTGAAGACGCACGGCACCACGCTGGGTGCCGACGACGGCATGGGCGTCGCAGCCATCATGGCCATCATGGAGGACAAGACGCTGAAGCACGGCCCGCTGGAAGCCCTCATCACGGCTGACGAGGAAACGGGTATGTTTGGTGCCTTCGGCCTGAAGCCCGGCGAACTGCAGGGCAAGGTGCTCCTCAACCTCGACAGCGAGACCGAGGGCGAGCTCTATATCGGCTGCGCAGGAGGCGTCGATGTTACTGCCACCATGCAGTACCTCGAGATTGAGCCGCTTGATAACCGCAAGGCCTACAAGGTAACCCTCAGCGGACTGCGTGGCGGACACAGCGGACTGGAGATTTGCGAAGGCCGTGCCAACGCCAACAAGCTGATGGGACGCTTCATGCGCGAGGCTGTCCTCCGCTTCAACGCCGGACTGGCGGAATGGAAGGGCGGCAACATGCGTAACGCCATCCCACGCGACGCTCACGTCATCATCACCATCCCCGTCCGCGCCAAGAGCAAACTGCTGAAACTGGCCGAGGAGTGCCAGACACTCTGGAACGACGAGTTCGCCACCATCGAGAGCGGCATCACCCTCACCGTCGAGCCCGTTACGATGCCCGAGAGCGAAGCCCCCGAGGAGATCCGCGACAACCTCATCAACGCCATCCTCGCCTGCCAGGACGGCGTCATGCGCTACATCCCCACCATCCCCGACACCGTCGAGACCTCGTCCAACTTCTCCATCGTCGAGATTGGCGAGGGCGAAGCCACGTTCAGCCTCCTCGTGCGCAGCTCCAACGACAGCATGAAGATGTACCAGGCCATCAGCATCAAGAGTTGCTTCGACATGGCTGGCATGAAGGTGAAGTTCAGCGGCTCCTACAGCGGCTGGCAGCCCAATGTGGACAGTCCCCTGCTGGCAGCCATGAAGAAAGCCTACCGCGACCTCTTCGGCACGGATGCAAAGGTCATGGTCGTCCACGCCGGCCTGGAGTGCGGCATCATCGGCGCCGCCAACGAAGGCATGGACATGATTTCCTTCGGCCCCACGCTCTTGAGCCCCCACAGCCCCGACGAACGCGTATTCATCCCCTCCATTCCCAAGTTCTACGACCTCATCCGCCACGTTGTCGAGGAGGGAGTGAAGTAATCATTTAGACATTAAACAAACGGTTTAGGGGTTAGACTGTGAACGGCGCTCTCTAACCCCTTACCTTTTAAATACACTTTCCTATGAAACGTCTCCTTCAACTCCTCTCTGTTTCAGCCTGTCTTGTGCTGACAACGTCGATACCCCTCCTCAGCCAACCCGCCGAGGTGACGTGGGACCGTCATAGCCTCATCATCGGGGGAAAACGCGTCTGCCCCGTCATGGGCGAGGTACACTACTCACGCATCCCCGCTCCGGAATGGCGGCAGGAGATACGCAAGATGCGCGCAGGCGGCGTCACCCTCATCGCCTGCTACGTCTTCTGGAACCACATCGAGGAGCTGGAGAACCAGTTCGACTGGAGCGGACAGCGCAGCCTCCGCGCCTTCCTCACCCTCTGCAAGGAGGAGAAGATGCCCGTGGTGTTGCGCGTGGGACCCTTCTGCCACGGCGAGGTGCGCAACGGAGGATTCCCCGACTGGCTCGTCGCATCGGGCTGCCGGCTACGGAGCGAGGACCCCGCATTCCTCGGTTACGTCGAGCGGCTCTACCGTCAGATTTTCACACAGGTGCAGGGACTGCAATGGAAGGACGGAGGCCCTGTCATTGCCGCGCAGTTCGATAACGAGTACCGCGGACATGGCTCATACCTCATGGCGCTCAAGCGCATCGCCATGGGCATCGGCTTCGACCTCCCCTTCTACACCCGCACGGGCTGGCCCGAGCTGGCAACCCCCGTCCCCTTCGGCGAGATGATTCCGCTCTACGGCGACTATGCCGACGGTTTCTGGGACCGCTCCATCAAGGAGGGTGTCGGCAACTACTACAAGGCGTTCAACTTCCACGCCCAACGCACCAGCGACGCCATCGCCAGCGAGCAGCTCAGCCCTAACGGAGGTCAACAGGCGGGCGGGTCAACAAGCCAACAGTCCTATCCTTACTTCACCTGCGAGCTGGGCGGGGGCATGATGCAGAGCTATCATCGTCGCATCCGCACCTACCCCGAGGACGCCTACGCCATGGCCATCGTGAAGCTCGGAAGCGGCTCCAACCTGCTCGGCTACTACATGTACCACGGCGGAACCAATCCCGAGGGGAAGCTCGGCTACCTCAACGAAACCCAGCGCTGCCTCTACACCAACTACAACGACCTGCCCGTGCTGAACTACGACTTCCAGGCACCCCTCGGCGAGTTCGGACAGGTAAACCCGCATTTCTACCTGCTGCGCAAGCTCCACCTCTTCATGCACGACTGTGGCGAGCTGTTGGCCCCCATGGAGGCCGTGTTCCCCTGCGAGCAGGACGTCCGTCAGGCCGACGACTCGTTCCTGCGCTGGAGCTACCGTACGGACGGCACCTCGGCCTTTGTCTTTGTGAACAACTACGAGCGTTTTGCCCCTCTCTCCGCCAAGCCGGGCGTGCAGTTCGACGTCTGCGGCATCACCTTCCCGCGTAAGCCCATCACCGTCCCTGCCGGCACCAGCTGCATCTTCCCCGTCAACGTCTGCGGCATCCGCTACGCCACGGCCCAGCTCATTGGCTGCCGCGACGGAAATATCTATCTGGAACAACTCCCTGGCATCCCCACGGAGATTGCCTTGCAGGACGGCCGTGTGCTGCGCAACGTCAAGGCACGGGGCACGGCGAAGCCCGTCTATAAGAACATCTATCTTGTCAGCTCCGACGAAGCCGGACGGCTGTTCCTGGACGAAGACAAGGGCGCTCCGTCGGAAATAAAGTCTGAATTTGCATCGGAAAGCCTGCCGTTTGAGAAGCTACGCTCCGCAGGCACACCCCGCACCATCACTATGGGCGCCCGAGGTGCTGCCGAAGAGCCTGTCGATGCCGACTTCGAGGCGGCTGCCGTCTATCGCATCGGCCTTCCTGCCGAGCGCAACGGCCTGCTCAGTATTGGCTATCGTGGCGATGTGGCGCGTCTCTATGCCGTCTGCGGCGAGGGCGAAGCACAGACGGTCCGACTTGTGGCCGACAACTTCTACAACGGTCTGCCCCTGCTTTACGGCCTCTGGCGCCTGCCTGCCGATGTTCATCATCTTGAGCTGCGCATCCTTCCCCTACAGGAGGACATGCCCGTCTATTTCCCTCGCGAGGCCGACATCACTCCCGGCGAAGCCCTCATCAACGTCAAGGTTAACCGTTAACCCCTAACCGCTAACCATTCTTCTCACCTTGCCACTTCCGTGAACTCGGGCTTGGCATCGGGGGCGTTGCCCTTGGTGACGTAGATGACCACGTTGGCCTCCTCGCCGTTCATGCCGCGGCTCTTGGCAGTAAACTTGTAGTCCGTGCCGTCGGGCGTCGTGCGCTTGCCCACGGTAACAGGCGTGCCCAGCGGGAACTGGTAGCCCGAGCAGGCTGCGTCGAACAATAGCGAGTCCTCCTCCGTCACAGGTTGCTGGGCGGAGTAGTCAGCCAGCTTCTCCACCGTGCCCTCCACGTATCCGTTCTCCTTCAGGAAGCGGTCCAGCTCCTTGCCTGCAGCAGCCACGCGTGCGGCGCGCACGCCGTAGCCCGGCTGAATCGTTGCCTTGGGCAGCGCCTTCTTCAGCGCCTCGACAGACGAGCCCAGACCGCCGCTGCCGAAAGTGCAGAACGGGATGATGGTCTTTCCCTCGAAATCGTTCTCCTTGACAAGCGTCGCAATGGGCATGGCATACGTGCCGAACCAGATGGGATAGCCCAGATAAATGACGTCGTACTTGGCAAGCTTTGCCTTCAGGGGCTTAAGGGCAGGCGTCTCGCCGCTACGCATCTCACGCCCTCCGCGCTCGATGGTCTCCTGGAAGTTGCCCGTGTAGGGCACCTCAGCCTCGATTTTCTCAATGTCGGCACCCAGCTGTTTCTGCAGCTCCTGAGCCACAGCTTCCGTCGTACCCGTCTCTGAGTAGTAGAGCACCAATGCCTTTTCCGTTTTCGTTGTGCAGCCCGTAGCCAACAGCGCCACGGCAGCAAGCGATAATAAAATCTTTGTCATAACAAATAGAATTAAAGAAGTTTATTTCATGCGTTTCATCATATCGCGCAAGTAGGCGTCGCTAATGTTTCCGAAGTCAGCCTTGTCGTAGATGTAGAGGAGTTGTAATTCGTCGTCCACGATACGGACGCGAATGATGACGCGGGCGCCGCCGCTCTTTCCGCGGCCCTTGGAGGTGATAGCAAGGCGCACCTTGCGCGCACCACCCTCCAACTCCACTCCTTGCATGGGATTCTGAAGAAGCGAGGCGAGCAACTGCTCAAAGTCCCTTTCCAGTGATTTGTGACGTTTCTTCAGTCGTTTGTAGGCAGCGCGGAAGTCCTCGGAAATCTTTACCTTCATAGGGCGCGGAGGGCTGCAACGGCTTCCTCCTGAGTCATGCTCGGCTCAGTTTCCACCTGTTTCATGCTGCGCTTGATAATACGAGCTAGCTTGTAGGTCTCCTCCAGCTGGAGCATCCTGTTCCATCGCCGCGTGCTCATACTTACGGTGATTCTTCTAGGGGTTCTTTCTACAATGGTAGTCATAGTGGTTTTGTTTTACGTTTTCTGCGGCAAAGATACGATGTTTTCTCATAAACTGCAAAGGATTTGACAAAAAAGCGTCTATTTCCTCCCATGAATTTGTGGTTAATTCATGGTAATTCGCGTTAAAGATAAAAATTCGTTTCATTCGGCTCATTCGCCGTTCTTTCCCAAACGCATGAGTTTTTTGTCGGCGAATTGTACGAATTGTTCGTATTATTACCCAATATTTCATGAAAATTAGAGATAAAAGACGCTTTTCCACACTTAATGACCCCCAAAAAGCCCGTTTTGGTGTAGGAAGGTGTAGGAAAGTGTAGGAAAAATCGCCTTCCTACACCCGCAATGGTTTATATACCAGCAGAATAAGCCCATTGGTGTAGGAATGTAGCAATTTTTCATGTTTTTGTGGAGAGAGTTCCCTTGTTTGACGGCAATATCTGCGCGTAGTGCGATGTTTATAAACAGCGCCCCTGTTTATATAAACACGGCCCATGTTTATATAAACGCGGCCCGTGTTTATAAATAGTTGCTTGGGCTGCGGATTTATTCCCTTGGGCTGTGCTGCCAGATGCTTGGGCTGGCAAATTAGCCCACTAGGCTGTGAATTTAGATGCTTGGGCTGTGAGAATAATTGCTTGGGATATCATCAAAATAACATCGGAAATAGGGTTTTTGCTGCTTTTCAAGGCCAAAAAGAGCCAAAAATGGCAGGTTTTTGAGACATTTTGGGCCCCATTTGAGCTTCGGAACAACTTGAAAAGTCGATTTTGTGATGTCGTATGTTGTTGTCTGATTGCTTTTTAGATGAAACGAATCGTGGCCAGGCATTACATGAGAAAACACATACCCTCAAAAAACTAACTGTAATCTGTAATAACTGTAATGCCCGACCTACAACACACTCTCTTACACGCCCTTACTCCTCTACGAGGCCATGAACTCCTGGCGCAATATGTTGCCCCGCTACTCGTTGCGAGCAGCGGGGCAAAAGGGTTCACGAAATAGGTAAGCGAATAAAAGCAGGCTTATTTCTTAGTTTGTTCCCATGTTATCTCGCCAGCACCTTCTTGCCGCCAAGGATGTAATACTTGTAGTTAAAAGGTTTATATTATTACGTAAACTATCTCACCAACACTTTCTTTCCGTTACGGATGTAGAGGCCTTTCTTCGTTCCGTCGGCAGGACGGCCCTGGAGGTCGTAGAACTGTCCGTCGGATGCGGCATCATCACTCACGGCAGGAGCGACACCCGTTTCACCATAGTACACCGGTTCGTCGTATTTTTCCTCGTCCATCTCCACAATGTTAGTGAAGTTACTCCAGAAAGTGGCATTCTCATACTTCTCCTTGCAGCCATAAGGAACGTGCAAGGTACTCTTGAAGTTGAATGTCCTTGCACTAATCTTACAAGGATTCTTTGCCTTGCAGTAAATATCCGCCGTATCAGGAATGTTAGTAAATGCTTGAACGTCAATGCTGATTATGCTTTCTGGAAGGGTAACGGACGACAAACTGGTACAGCCCGCAAAAGCCTCAGACGCTATTGCCTTGACACCCTCGGGAATTTTAATCGATGTTAACGCCTGACAGTTATAGAAGGTTCTTGTTTCTATTCGCTTAATACCCTTGGGGAGAGAAATGGACATCAAACTATGACAATTGCAGAAAGCCCCTTCTCCAATGGTCTTTACACTCTTGGGTATTTCCAAATAGGGCAAAGCGGTACTCATCACGAAAGCATAGGGTTCGATGGTTTTTAGGCTACTCGGAAGCGTAACAGCAGAAAGGCTTGTACAGTTAGAGAAGGTATTGGTTCTTATCGTGTCAATGCCCTCTGGAATCACGATTGAGGATAGTCCGAAGCATTCATCGAAAGCGCCTACTCCTATATAGGAAACACTTTCGGGAATTATGACATATTGGAGTTTTTCGCATTTCATGAAAGCTGCATTACCAATGGAAGTAATCGTGCTTGGGAGAGTGGCTGAAAGAAGTTCATAACAACAGCGGAACGTGCCACCACCAATCTGGGTTACTTGATACGTCTTTCCCTCATAGGAAATCTCTGAAGGAACGGTGATATGGAGCGGATAGTCCGGCTCCCAAGCCAGAGATAACAACCTGCTACTCTTACCTGCATCTTCAGGACGTATAGAGGTGGCAGTTTCGCCCTCCAACCGATAATAAGTGCCGTCGATATACACTATCGTGGCGTCTGTACGAGCATGAACAGCTCCGGCAAATAACAGCAGAGCAAAAAACAAAAAATAAGTCTTTTTCATAATCTATGTTTTTAAAGGTTATTGTTTTTTCGCCACAAAGATAGGAAGACATTAGCAAAGCGCCAAGAAAAGTATTGCTCAAAATTTGCTCATTTTTGCTTTGAAAGGGTTTTGAGCATGTTTTGAGCAAGAACTGATGAAATCAGGCTTGTCTGGACGGTTTTCCAAAAATGAACTGATACCACTCTGCCGTCAGCCGCTCGGCGAGACGTGTGCGACGATTGTAGCTATACTTTACGGGCTTGCGGCAGCAATAGGCTATCTGGTTAGCGTCGAAGCCAAGCATCGTCATGCAGCAAAACTCCATGTCACTCCGGTTGAGGTGGCCACTCTCGCGATACAGGTCGACCATCATGTTCACGAATAGCTCACTCAGATACTGCAGGAACTGTTCAGAGTCGGCAGGGGGCATTAATTCTTTTTTCTCTACGTCGGCCTGATGGGAGATGAAATAGCCAGGCCACTTGCTGGCGAGATATTGATTCCGATAGAGCGTGAGACGTTTTTCCTGCAGCGAGAACCATGATGTTGCAGAGGGAATTTCCTCGACAGGCAAATCCGTGTGAACGGCAAGAGTGTCGTCCGCTTCAACATCCTCTTCGTCATCCTCTTCGTTGTCAGGCGCGTTTTCCTGAATGTACCGGCGCTCGATGTCCTTCAGCTGCTGCTCGTAGTTCAAGGCGTTTGCCTTGTGCCGGCGGTCGTTAAGAAGAATGATCATAGAGGCAATAAACACCAAGAAGACAAACAGAATACCCCATGTCCAGTAAAGACGCGAACGCTGCAGGGCCAGCTCGCGGTCGTGGATTTCCACAAGGTGCTTATCCTTTATCTCGGTGATTTCCCGCTGCTTGTTCATCGTATAAATAGAATCCAACAGGCTCTTGTACTGGTCGATGAAGAACCGTGTGGAATCGGGCTTATTCAGAAGCGGAGCCACGCTGGCAAGTCCTTCATACGACATACATTGAACATAGATATCTGAACTATTTCGTATAGCTTTCTTGTATAATTCGTAGGCCGCTGCAGGCTGCTGTTGGGCGAGGATGTCGGCTCTCAATGTCAGCAAAGCTCCATTCTCTTCCCCATAATAAATGTCTGTCAATTTGAGATACTCAAGGGCTTTTTCTACATTATGCTTTCGGTAATAATAGAGTTTTGCTAACTGGAAATAAGTTTTGAAACGAATACTTTTATTTGTTTTAGTGTTGCTCAAAACGGACTGGAATAAGCTGTCTGTTAATTCGTCATTATCTTTATAGAAAGCAACAGTCCCCAAGTAATAGTCGGCATAGCTGATGTTCGTAGAATCGGAGTTGCAGGATTCTGTCTGACGGTAACGTCCGAAAGCCACCCAGGCGCTATCTACCATATAGTGCCTTGAATAAAGGCGTCCCAAATGAAGCAAGCTATGAGCGAAGTATTTGTCTGTAGTGTCGGGAAAGAGGGTGGTGGCGCGAAGCTGTGCTTCGATGGCCTCCAAGTCGCGGTACATTTCGCTGTAGGTGCAACCGAGAAAGTGCTGGGCAAGGGCAGCATGCTGCGTCTTGCGACGGGTGCCATAATACTCCGTAGCAATAAGGGGTAGGGAGTCGGAGGTCAGGCGGACGTAGCATTTATAATCAGCCTGTGTGCGAAGGAGAGCGTAGAGGGCGAAGACCCCCTTCCCGCTCCCCCGTAAGGGGGAGAGCCTCCCCTCCCTCACGGGAGGGGTTGGGGGTGGGTCTATACTGTCCAGCAGGGCGCGGGCGGCATGGGGGTCGGACTCCATGAGGGCTTCGGCATGCTGCAGGGCATCGCGGCAAGACGTATCGCGGCACGAAGTGACGCTACCTGCCAGCAACAGCAGGGCAAGGAGGGGGAGACATCGGCGCAGGCTTTTCATACCTCTATCTGTTTCTGCCGCGAAGATAGCAAGAACTAAACAAAGCGCCAAACTTCTGCGGCGTTTTTCGGCTGACTTACTATGGATGCGGATTTCAACGGATGTTCGTTTATATGCTTCACTTTTTTTCGCAGGCAAAGATAGCATCCCTTCCCGAATATGCCATGAAAAAAATTGCTCAAAAATTGCTCATTTTTCCTTGATAAGAGAAGAATTCACTTTGTGCATCCCTTGCGCCCCCGCGGGGCCGCAGCAAAACCCACGAAACCGGCACTAACGTGCCTTTCGGTTTTTTCTGAACATGCTCACTCAAGCAAGCTTGGCGACTATGCTCAGCAAAAAAACCGGATGAACTGTCGCTCATCCGGTTTCGTAGGTTTTGCGGAAAGAGAGGGATTCGAACCCCCGAACCCTTTCAGGTCAACGGTTTTCAAGACCGCCGCGATCGACCACTCCGCCATCTTTCCAAAAGGCTTTTGACGGTCGTTTTCCAAAAGCCGCTGCGAAATTACTCCAAGTTAAAAGAATATGCAAATTTTTTTGTGTTTTTAACAACGTTTTCGTCCGTTACGACTCCTTGAAGAGGGTGACCTTGCCTCCTTTTCGCATGAGGGCGTCCCACCAGCGGGTGGGCAGGACGGAGTGGAAGAACTTGCTGGTGCTGGAACCGAAGCCGACCGTATAGCGCGCACGCGGCTTGCGAGCATGCACGGCACGGCTGATCCTCTTGGATATCACGGAGGGCGACGACAGGATGTCGTTGGAATAGGCTTTCCGCAGGATTTCCGCCTCGTGGTTGGCGGCATCCTCATAGACGGTACCTGCCGACGACGCCGACAGGTGTTCGGCTGCAATAATGCCCCAGTTCGTCTTGATGCCTCCGGGCTCGATAAGCACCACGTCGATGCCGAACGGCTGCACCTCCATACGCAGGGCATCACTCAGCGCCTCGACAGCGTACTTGGAGACGTGATACCACCCGCCGAAATAGAACACCATGCGCCCCGCAATGGAGGAGATGTTGATGATGCGCCCGCTATGCTGCTGACGCATATAGGGAAGCACCAGCTGGGTCAGCCGCGCCATGCCGAAGACGTTGACGTCCAGCTGACGGCGTGCCTCGTCCATCGAGACATTCTCCACCGCGCCGAAATAGCCAAAGCCGGCGTTGTTGACAAGCACATCAATCCGCCCCTCGGCCTCGATGACGGCTGCCACGCCGGCAACGACGGAGGCATCGTCCGTCACATCCATCTTCAGGGGAACAACGCCGTGCTCCCTGAGGGGTTCCATCCGCTCGACCCTGCGGGCCGCGCCATACACCTTGTGTCCTTCACCTGCCAGACGCACGGCGGTGTCGTAACCGATGCCGCTGCTGGCACCCGTAATCAAAATAACCTTCTGTTTCATGCTGCTATTGGAATTTGGCTGCAAAGGTATGAGTAAGCGAGAGAAATACCAAAAATATTTGGAAAATTCCCCCTTTTGCACTATCTTCGCGCGCCGTTTTGGCAGAAGAAGAGTAATAAAATCGATTATCGCTGTGGTTTATCCTCAGAACTACGAACATAAGATAGGCTTTGACCTGGTGCGCGAGCAGGTGAGCAGCCGGTGTCTCTCCCCCATGGGACGTGAGCGGGTGGAGGCAATGGCGTTTTCGGACGACAGCACCACGCTGGCACGGCTGCTCGACGAGACGGCCGAGATGGTGCGCATCCTCCGCGAGGAGCCTGACGCCCTGCCTGCCGAGGGGTTCTTTGACGTCCGCGAGGCGCTCCACCGCGCCTCTGTGCCGGGGCTTCACCTGAGCGAGGCGGAACTTTTCGACCTGCGCCGCTCGCTCGATGCCCTGAACACCATCGTCTGGTTCTTCCGCGAGAAGGAGGGAGACGAGGGGGGGGCCTATCCCCATCTGGCTGCGTTGGCGGAGGAGACGCTCTTCTTCCCCGGGCTGGTGCGCCGCATCGACACCATCATCGATGCCTACGGGCGCATTAAGGACACAGCCTCGCCCGAGCTGCACACCATCCGACGCGAGCTGGCATCAGCTGCCGGCAGCATCAGCCGCAAGCTGATGAGCATCCTCCATACCGCCCAGAGCGAAGGCCTCGTGGACAAGGACGTCAACCCCACCATGCGCGACGGACGCCTCGTCATCCCCGTGGCGCCGGCGCTGAAGCGCAAAATCAAGGGCATCGTCCACGACGAGTCGGCAACGGGCAAGACGGTCTTCATAGAGCCTGCCGAGGTGGTGGAGGCCAACAACCGCGTGCGCGAGCTGGAGGGCGAGGAGCAACGCGAAATCATCCGCATCCTCAACGAGTTCACTTCCGAGATGCGTCCCCACATCCCCGACATTCTCGGCTCGATGGACTTCCTGGGCGTCATCGACTTCATCCGCGCCAAGGCGCTCACGGCCATCGCCATGGAGGCCATCCGCCCCAACGTCAACGCCCGTCCCATGCTGGACTGGGTGTATGCCGTGCATCCCCTCCTCCAGCAGTCGTTGGCAAGGCACGAGAAGAAGGTCGTGCCCCTCTCCATCGAGCTGACGGAACGGCAACGCATCCTGCTCATCTCAGGCCCTAATGCGGGCGGCAAGTCGGTATGCCTGAAGACGGTGGGCCTGCTGCAGTACATGATGCAATGTGGCATGCTCGTCCCCATGAAGGAGGCGGGCGGCATGGGCATCTTCCGCGACATCTTCATCGACATCGGCGACGAACAAAGCATCGAGAACGACCTGAGCACCTACAGCAGCCATCTGCTGAACATGAAGCACGTGCTGCGCAACTGCGGCCCACAGAGCCTGGTGCTCATAGACGAGTTCGGCAGCGGCACAGACCCGCTCATCGGAGGCGCCATCGCCGAGGCCGTGCTGAAGCGCATCAACGACCGAGGCGCCTTTGGCGTCATCACCACGCACTACCATAACCTCAAGCAGTTTGCCGAGGACCACGAGGGCATCGTCAACGGCGCCATGCTCTACGACCGCGCCCAGATGCAGCCACTCTTCCAACTCCAGATTGGGCAGCCTGGTAGCTCGTTTGCTGTGGAGATTGCCCGCAAGATAGGGCTTCCCGAGGAGGTCATTGCCGATGCCTCGGACATCGTAGGCAACGACTATATCCAGAGCGACAAGTACCTGCAGGACATCGTGCGCGACAAGCGCTACTGGGAGCAGAAGCGCCAGAACATCCGCCAAAAGGAGAAGCAGCTGGATGAAATCATCGCCCACTACGAGAACGAGCGCACGGAGCTCAGCGCCAGCCGCAAGGCCATCCTGCGCGAGGCCAAGGAGCAGGCAAACCAGCTTCTGGAAAGCTCGAACGCACAGATTGAGAACACCATCCGCAGCATCCGCGAGGCGCAGGCCGACAAGGAACAGACGCGCCAGGCCCGCGAGGAGCTGGCCTCGTTCCGCAGCGAGCTGGACAAACAGCTGCAGGAGCAGGAGGCGGAGGCGCTGAAGGCCAAGCACCCGAAGGGAAAAAAGAAGAATGGCGTCCGCATCAAGCGCCCCATCGTCAACGACCAGACGGAAGCACCCATGGAACACACCTTCGCCGTGGGGGACTTCGTACGTCTGGAGGGACAGGACACCATCGGACAAATACTTGAGTTGAAGGGCAAGAACGCCATCGTGGCGCTGGGCAACCTGCGCACCAATGTGAAAACAGACCGACTGGAGCCTGCCACAAGCGACGAGGCCAAGGAACAGAAGTCGGAATCGCGCACCTACACCTACATCAGCCGCGAGACGCAAGAGGCCATCGTGGAGAAGAAACTCAACTTCCATCAGGACCTTGACGTGCGCGGCATGCGCGGCGTGGAGGCGGTGCAGGCAGTCACCTTCTTCATCGACGACGCCATCCTGCTGGGCGTTCATCGCGTGCGCATCCTTCACGGCACGGGAGGCGGCATCCTCCGCAGCCTCATCCGCGAATATCTCCGCAGCAACCCTGCCGTTCTCTCGGCTCGTGACGAGCACGTCCAGTTCGGCGGAGCCGGCATCACCGTCGTGGACTTGGCATAAAAAATCATTGAAATGGCATAAAAAACAGACGAGCTACCTTTTGGGCAGCCCGCCTGCGGACAATACATGAAAGTTTTTTTTATTTAGAAGCGGAATCCTAACGTGGCAATTCCCTTGACCGTGTTGCGCGTCAGCGGAGCGGCCTTCAGGTTGACGTTCTCAAAAGCGTAGAAGTCGGCCTTGCGGCTGCTGTAAGCCACTGCCAAGTCGGCATAGAAGACATCGCCACGGAAACCGATACCTCCTGAGAAGGTGTTGGTGTTCAATATATTCTTGTAGTCTGTGTTTGTCTGCACGGAGTTGATGGGGATCATCTTCCAGGCATCGCTCTTGTAGCCTCCGGTAGCGTAGTTGTAGCCGAGACGGGCATAGCAGCTGTTGAAGAACTTCTTCTCCAAGCCCACGCGGAAGGTGTGCTGTCCGCAGAGGTTCTCCCTGGTATGCTGGTTGATGGTGACATTCTCCCTGCCATCGTCCTCGAAGAGGCGGACACGACTATAGTCCGTGTATTCCCACTCGGCGCCAAGGGCGAGGCCGCTCTCAAGGGTGTAGCCCATGCTGACGTTGAGGTTGCCCGGGGCGATGTTGGTATACTTCGTGTAGCAGTCGCCGCCAAAGGCGTCGTCAGACATGGTGTCCATCTCGTAATAGACATCCGACACGTTGCCATACTCGTCAACGCCTGCGTCATACAGCGTGGTGCTGACAATGGCCGAGTTGTAGTCCGTCATGTGGCTGTAGTAGGTGGGTGTCGTAGCTGCCACACCGATACGGAAGGACGACTCCTCGATGGGACGGATGATAGCACCCAAGCGCAGGTTGTAGCCCGTGCCTTTGGTCTTGTACCAGTTCTCGAAGGTGTAGTGACCATCCTCAAAGTTCTCGCGATAGACCGAGTTGTAGGCGTAATAGACATCCGTAATGCCTAACGTGGCACCGAGATAAACCTGATCGACGAAGTTGAACGAGAGGTTGAAATCGTATTCACCAACATGGCCGCTCTCCTCGCCGGAGTACTCGCCATACTGCGAGGGATAGTAATCGCCGTTGTTGAAGGCAGTGGCATCAATGAGACGTCCGTCAGCACCCATCAGGCTGAGCCAGCCATAGTTGGCGTCGCCGTAGTAGTTGTGGTGCGTAAAGCCCCATTGCTCGTCGCTCTGGTCGAAGAAGGCATCGCCGATGCTTCCTCCTGTGGCTGGGTCATTCTGATAGACCTGCCAGGCCATCTGTGCCGTCTGCGAGAGGCCGTTCAGGCTGCCCGACCAATTCATCTTGCCGTTGAAGTCCTTCACACGCTGGTAGTTGAAGCCAAAGTTGACGAAGCGGAGGACGCCCTCGTTGCTGTGCTTGCTGGCAATGACAAGGCCGATGTTGTCGAACGAGCCGCGGGTCTGGAAGTTGGTGTAGTTGTCGGTCTTCTGCGTTATGCTGTTACCCCCAAAGGTAGCCATCAGGTCGCAGCTGCGATAGAGACCGATGCCTGCGGGGTTGGTGCGGATGGTGCTGATGTCTGCGCCGAGGGCGCTCATGGCGCCACCCATGCCGACGAAGCGAGCTGTACCGCTGAGGTCACTACCGAGGATGTTTGCAGCCTCGTATGTGGTCTGTGCCTGCAAGGAGAATGCACAGAGAAAAGCTGTCGCTAAGGAAAATGCTATCTTTTTCATATCTATTGAGTTTTAAATCATTCAACAATCTACTATTTGTCTCAACTGTTTTTGCCTGTTGCGACCTTCTCATCAACGGCCTCGGCTGCCGCCTCCACCGCCACCGCTGCGTGAACCGCCGCCACCTCCGCCGCCGGAGAAGGAGCCGCCGCTGCTGCGAGAGCTGCTACCGCTGCTATAGGAAGATGAACCGCTGCTGTAGCTGCGCGAACTGCTGCTGCCGCTGTAGGACGATGAGCTGCTACTGCGCGTGCTGCTGCTACCGCTATAAGAGGAGGAGCTGCTGCTGCGTGAACTGCTGCTACTGTAGGACGATGAGCCGCTTGAGCTATAGCTGCGCGGAGTGGAGCTGACCGACGAGCGGGTGCTGCTGGGACGGTTGTAACCCGAGGAAGCAGATGAGCTGCTGCGCGAGGTGCTCTGGCGGGTGTAGCCTGTACGGCCGTCAGTAGTACGCGAGGCGCTACCTGAGCGAGAGACAGAAGAGGAAGAGGTACCCGTGCGCGAAGTGGAGCTGACAGCACCTGAGCGGCTGCCCGTTCCAGCGGTCTGTCCGCTGCGCGTGGTGACAACACGTCCGGCTCCCGTGCGGGTGGTAGTGCTGCGTGTGGTCGTTCCTGTGGTAGCACCGCTGCGTGAGGCGCTACCCGTGCGCGTCACGGTACGGTCGTCGCCTGTGCGAGTGGTACTTCCTGTCCGCGTGACGGCTCCGCTGCGGGTAGTACCACCGGCGCCGTTCATAGCCAGGTTTCCACCACGCGTCACACCTGAGCCCGTGCGGGTCGAGGCAAGGCCTGCGTGACGGTTGTTACGACGCGAGTTCTCGAAAGCGTAGCCGCCGTAGGGATAGTGTGAGTGTCCCCAGCCGCCATAGTAGCCGTAATAGCCGTAGTAGCCCCAGCCATGACCATAACCGTAGTACCAGGGATCATAACCCCAGCCCCAGCCGTAGCCGTAACCATAGTACCAGGGATCGTACCAGCCGCCATACCAGCTGTTATAGTAGCCATGCCAGCCCCAGGGACGTCCCCAATGCCAGCTATAGGGGCTGAAGCGCCAGTCCCAGTAATACCAATTATAGGAGGAGGGGAAGACGTAAGCATAAAGACCGTCGTCGTAGATGTTCCAGTCCCACATGGGCCACAAGCTACCGCCATAGACGACATCCCAGTAAAGCGGGCTGCTGATGGGGATGGCATAGCGCGGATTGCGGAAGCGGATGATGCGCATGGCATATTCGTAGTCCTCGGCATCGCCGTTGAAGCCATACACCCAGCCGTCGTCCTCCTGGTTGACGATGAGCGAATCAACACGGTAGTATAGCGTATCGCCGTCGGCCGTGCGGACGCGCAGGGCCATATCGCTGACCTCGGCCTCCTGCACGTAATTGCCCTCTTCATCGATATAGCTGCGGACGTTGCCGCGACGGTTGTACGTATCGTCGTCAATCGTTAGCGGGCTATCCACCTCGACCGTAGTCGTCTCGCCATCTTCACGGACAGCCACAGCCGTCACAGACACCGTCTTAGTCGCCGGCTTAGCAGCCGTAGTGGCCGTAGTGGTGGTCGTCTGTGTAGTAGCAGCCTTCTTCTTCGGGATGAAGTAGAGGTCATCGTTCGTCTGGGCAGACACCGTGCCCAGCACGACCGTCATCAAAAGACTAAGGAATAATACTCTTTTCATAGCTGTTTATTTTTAATAAGGTGAATAATTCGGTTTTGTTTCTCTCGTTTTTCTGTTTATCTCTTTTTTCTCGCTGCAAAATTACTACAGGTATTTCACCCCTATGCAGGAAAAACCCTATCCTTTCAGGGGAAAATTCCTAAAAACATCAATTTTTAGGCTCCTTTTGCAGCTGTTTCAGAAAAACACCGTATCTTTGCACGAGAAAAAAGCACACAAGCGTTCTTTCCATTCACGGGGCATTGACTTTGCCCCTCACACTCGAGAAAGCAAGCGAGCTTTCTTTCTACTCGTTAAATCGGGGCATTGACTTCGTCGATACCCCTGACGTTCGGAAAAAAACGCAAGCGTTCTTTTCTCTCACTGAACCGGGGCATTAGCTCAACTGGCAGAGCGATAGGTTCGCAATCTATAGGTTGGGAGTTCGAGTCTCCTATGCTCCACAAAACCATATTTCACAAAAAGCATCGGGCATACCCGATGCTTTTTTATTCGAGAACAAACTCGGCGGCGGTCCAGTCAGCGTCGGTACGATGAGAGAGGTAGCGGAGGCCGAGGGATTCGGCTTTTGCGCGAAGGAGGGGGAGGTCGGCCGAGTAAAAGCCACTAATGAAGAGGCGTGACGGACTCCCCTGCCCTTCCACAGTCTGACGACGGAGGCAGGACACGTAACGGGACATATCGGCCAAGAGGATGTTGCGGTTGATATTGGCAAGGACAACGTCGTATGGTCCGCGCTCTGCCAACAATGCAGCATCACCACAAAGAACGTCTATAAGGTCAACAAGTCCACAAGCGGGCGAGTCAACATGTTGCAAAGCGATATTGTCGCGGGTGTTATCGGCACACCATTGGTCGATGTCGATGGCGTCGGCATGACGGGCACCATGCATACAGGCAAGAATAGCAAGAATGCCCGTGCCGCAACCCATATCGAGGACGTCCTTGCCAACGAGGTCGGCATCAAGGATGTAACTCATCATAAGACGGGTGGTCTGGTGATGCCCCGTTCCGAAGGCCATCTGGGGATTGATGACGATGTCGTATTCTGCCTTCGGATAGTCGGTATGGAACGTGCTGTGAACGACGGCACGACCATCAACCACAATGGGCTGGAAGAAATTACGCTCCCACTCCTCGTTCCAGTCCTTGTCCTCCAGCGGACAAGCGGCGAAGGTAACCTTCGTTTCAGGCAGCGGGAAATCGGCCAGCACTTGACGCAACGCAGCCTCATCGTACTGCTCCGTGGGGATATAGCCCTGCACACCCTCCGGTGTAGGGACAAAGCTGTCGAAACCGATGTCGGCCGTCAGGGCAGCTACGAGGTCACTGGCGGTCTCGCTGCAGGGAGCGAGGACGAACGTCACTTCCGTGTACTTCATTTTTACTCCGTTCCTGTAAGTTCGCACGAGTGTAGGCGGCACCTTCGAGGATTACCTCCCACTCCTTGATGTCAAAATCGACGTAGTACATGCCGCCAGCCTCCATACGGACAGAGCCCGAGGTGCGAGTCTCGTCGGAATAGATGGTTTCGTCGCCGCTAAGCTTATACTCGCCATAGCCCACGAAACTGTAGCTTCCCGGCAGCACGGCATGATAGCCGTAGATGTTCTTCACGCTACTCTTGAGCTTGTCAGGATAAATGCGGTCAAGAAGATAGTAGTCAAACTCAGTGGTCGACTCGCTGAACTCCCAAGGATAACCTTTACGGGTAGGATTGTAGGTGACCACATTGTAGTCGTGCTTGTAGCTGAGGTCAAAATAGTTATAAATGCGACGCTCGCCTTTTATGGGGTTCTTATCCCAATAGAAGATATCCATAAACGTGGAGCAAATCATAGCTGTAACAGGCTCAACATCTATGCTGACACGTTGCGACGTACGACGG
>Ga0310690_10002172_pt1 | contig 32642 bp, 53 predicted proteins | sample AusTroGonzalo_MG_2_FD_207661 | JGI IMG/M metagenome (GOLD analysis project Ga0310690, IMG submission 207661) | Bovine rumen microbial communities from tropical cattle in Woodstock, Queensland, Australia - Gonzalo_04 (v2) (version 2) | ecosystem: Host-associated > Mammals > Digestive system >...
AACCACCAAATTGGATAATATCATTACTCACCTATCTTTTCACTCAAATCTTTATAAAATTGCTTAATACCTTCATTAATAATAAACAACATCTTCTCGGTTGGCTCATAAGCATGGGTAATATATTTGCTTAATGTAGAAGGGTGGCAATGACAATACTTTGCCAATGTTGATTGTGATATACCCATACCATTTTCTTTATCTATTAGCCAATTTAATTTTTCTAATGCATCCATAACATCACCTCAATAGAATTGTAATAAGATAACATGCGCGCTGCCATAATTTTCGCGCATTTATAAATTTTTTATGATTGCCGCGGTACAAAGTATTACGGGATAGTGTTTTCCCGCATCTCATTTCATATTACTCATCTGATTCTATTTTCAAATTCCGACTCTTTGTATCCAAAACTTCATCTTCATAAATCTCTTCCATATACTCAACCAATGCTTCCTCATAATTACTAAAACTACTCCAGCAAAATTCACACCTATTCACTAGCTTCGACTGCCTCATCCTACAATGGCTACAATACCATCCATTATTCTTGCTTACTATTTTCGCTACCATTACTTTTACCCTCCCACGTTAGATTAAATAAACTCTCCAAACGTGTATGACAATTAGGGCAGCATATATACCTGCCCTATTCAACATCATGTACACTATAAACTAAGGTTGCGCCGCACGTATCACATATCTAAATTTTCTTTGCGGGACCCCAAATTACCTACATACCTATTACTCCAAAAATAGATCCAAATAATCAGGCTCAAGACCAAGCCAAAATTCAACAGTAGCCTCCAGTTCCTCCAGCGTTCCACCATCGGCAATAATACTATCAATTTCGTCCTTACAATCTGCAATAATTTCAAATGCTTCGCCGCGAGTAATACCATCGCGCCGCACCAGAATATCAACAATATCATTAAAATTCATATTTATACCTCTCAAATCCATAATGCATAAAAGTTAGAAGCCAAGTCCGCAAATGCCTTGCGCGTTGCTTCATTCTGCTGCTGTGTTAGTTCCCTTACCCTATCAAAATATAACTCTTTTAGTTCCTTAAACTCTTCATCTTCTTCATATGCTATATTAACAAAATTACCTTCGCGCGTCTCACGTCTCGTCTTCCTCAACTTCTCATAAAATGCTTCCGCATATTCATTCTTTGACTCACACCAGTCTTCGCGCAACTCCCTAAATTCTCCCGCTATTCCCATCAAATAGTCCTGCCATTTTTCAAACTTATCAAATTCCTCATTTCCGGGATACGCGCCAATATCACCAGTAACCATATCTTCTAGCATATCGGGAATCAAATTCAAAATGAAACTATACATTTCTACTACGTCTCTACTACTATAGCCCCTTACCGCTCTCTCATAGCCGCATTTCAAATTATCCCATAGCTGCGTCAACCATTTCCAAGGCCGCATCACATAATAACTTTTCTTATACGGCCACACAAATACACTATTATTCTTCACTTTCAAACACCATCCATGCAGTTTGATCCCGATACTCTACATATTCATTACCATCATATTCCTTGATAATGAAATGCGCGCTAACAGGTATCCACTCAACTACTATTTGTTGCAAACCACCAAGATAAATATTATCTCCATACCCAATATCTTTAAGAAACCTTGTCATATCTCTATATTCTGTGGTACCACTAATACTAACATAATTTCTCCATTGTTCACTATCCATATGACGCATTACATAATCTACTACCCTCTTATCCCAAGCCAACTCGCTATTATTCCAAGTACTCCAACCGCTGCCATACCCGTGGGAAATTAAAATTGCAACTTCTCTCTTATCCTGACTATAGTAATATTCCATACTACGTACCTCACTTTCTTTTGTACTTATATTATACAATAAAAATTAAAAAAAATCAAGTAATGGGAAAATTTTAGGCATAATAATTGGTACGATATGGTACCTCCTAGAGAAATAAAATTGGAAACGAAAAGAAAAACTACCGCCGACGCAAGTGTAACGGTAGGGGTGTAGTAATTTGTAGGAGTAGGCGGAGCCTTGATATACGGGCGTATAGCTTGAATATGTGTAGGTCGCCAAATATTTAACTCTTGTCAAATATTTAATTTTAAGTAATTTTCACCTAAAACAAGTCTTTTTTAAAAGTCTACAAAAAATTTTTTACAAGAGTAGGGGTGTAGTAATAGGAAATTTTTAATTTTTACTATACAAGTCAAGTATTTAGGGAAATGAAAATGAAATGTTAAAATTGAAATTATGGGTATGAAATGAAAATGAAATTTCAACTTTATTTTTAGGGAGTTTGAAAATGAAATTACAGCTTGAAAAATGAAATTGAAATGAAAATGAAATTCCAGCTATTGTTATATAACGTATGTTATATAATGGATGATATAAAATGTATTTTTTATTACGGATTTATTATAGCATGGAAAATATAAAAAAGTCAAGTATTAGAAATAGAGAAAAATATAAAAGTCAAGTATTAAAATTTTAAAATTATATATTAAATTATATATTAAAATTATATATATAATATATATATAAATTAAAAAATGACTACAAAAATTTTGTAGTGAAAAAATGTAAAAAAAAAATCGAAGCGATTTTTCTGTATATTATATAGGGGGTATTTTTTTTACATTTATCTTTCTACATTTTTTTATTACGACGAAAGAAAATGTAGAAAAAATTGCTTACTCACACTACAAATATAATGTTACAGGTTGGTGGGGCGCTTGACTTCATCAAAATTTTGTGGTATACTAATATAGGTGGTGGTAATAGAATGTCAACTTATTTATCCAATGTTATAACAGATGAGGATTTAAACAAAATTAACCCAGGAGAATTCAATATCATCAAGGCGCCTCCAGGCTATGGCAAAACTACATTTATGTTCGATGATAGAATTTTAAAGTTTTCGCGCGCCAAGAAGCACGTTCTGTATCTTATTTAGAATAAAACTACTCGTGATATGATCGCCAACTTACACGCGGATCAGGCTAAAGTATTTACGGATAATAACTATAATGGATGGTTCGCACATCGACGTAAAGGCATCTGGACAAGTGATGAGGATGAAGATTTTGTGCATGTTATGTGTTATCAAACTTTCGCGGCTTTACTTCGCAATGAAGGTACCGAATGGCTGGAAGATATTGATTTAATTGTTTGGGATGAGTTTGATGATATTAAAAGCTTTTATGAAGGTGAAGTTAAGTAGCTGCGAAAGGTATTACCTGATTTTTCTAAAGAACTTTTAATTGAAACGTTGCGGCGCGGCAATAATAAATCAGTAGTAAATTTCGTGTATCAAATTAAAACTTTAGTACTAGACGCAAAGAAGATCCGTTTAATTGCGGTTTCAGCTACTCCAGAATGCGCGGCAGCTTATTTCCAAGATTATGTAAACTATATCGTTAGTGGCGAGCTTGAATGGAAATACGTAGCCCGGCATACGGAATTTATTCAAGATGTTATTGCGGCCGCACGCGAAGGATTCTTTAAACCAGATGGTCGTAAGTATTGGTGTTATACGAAGTTCGTTGGTGACGCCCTCCAGCTTGAAGTAAGTTTGAGACAATGGGGCTTGAATCCTATAACGCTATGGTCGAGCAATAATAGAAATTATGCTAATTTGTATACTAATGAGAAGCGCGAAGCTGAAGCTAGTATACGCGATAAAGGTATCGTGCCGCCGCAATATGATTTTGTAATTACTACTGGAGTTCTTGGGCGTGGTATTAACGTGTATGATGAGAGCTACTAGGACTGGATTTGCAATTCTAGTGACTATGAGGATGTCCATCAATATATGCGGGCGAGGTTCTCTCCCGAGCGCCAATATTTATTAGAATCCGCGCGCGGCTTAGTACAATTTGTACAAGATGGATTCCCCGTAGTTTATAGAGAATGGCATACGAAAGAAGAGCTAAAAGAATTATTGGAGACTACCCCTATTTATACAGACGAGATCCAGCCTCGAAAAATTTCTACACCAGCAGCTTTATTAAAACATTATGATGGGAAATTTGAAAAACGTTAGTATGGTCGCGCACGAAAAACTTAGTACAGATTAAAACCGGAGGTTAAGTAATGGAACGTCATTTTAAATTATTATTAAAAAGTATTCATTCTGATGCGTCTACAGAGGAAGTAGATCGTTATTTAAGTATGCTGTGGGACGTTTTATATGGGCTACGAATTGGTGTGACTGGCTTTGTCCAAGACGAAAAAGGAGTATATTTAATTGCGCGGGACTTTGTGCTAGAAGCGGTTAAAAATTTCGGAACTGTAGTTGATGATGATTTTGATTTTGTAAAGTATGTTAATAATACGAAAGAAGATCATTTTTGGCTAATTGATTACGAAAATGTTAAAGGCCCGACTTTGGTCCGATATCAGAGATAATATCGGACTTTTATTTTTTTATTGATATAAAATAACAGGCGTTATATAACTAAAGTTATATAACGCTTGATTTTTTTTATTTATTTTTTATATAAATTTTTATAAATTTTAGGGAAATTTTAATAAAAATAAAATTTATATAAAAATAAATAAAATTTTTTTTAAAAATAAAAATTTTTTAAAAATTTTTTATATAAATAAAATAAAAATTCCAGCTTGACAATTTAAAAAATATAAAAAATTTTTAAAAATTTTTATGCAAAAATTATTTTTGGGAAATTTGAATAAAAAATTTTTAAAAAATTTTTCCCAAGTTCCGGCTCGATGTTATATAACACACGTTATATAACGCGCATAATTATGCAGCTCTCCGCGCTTCCAGCTGCTTAACGCATGGCGCAGCTTCTCAGCCGCGTCGCGGTGCAGCTTGATTGGCGGTGCAGCTCGTCTGCGCCTCCAGCTCGACGCAGCTTGATGCCGGCCCAGCTCGACCGGAGGCCCAGCTTGATAGCAGCTTGCAGCTCGTTAGCAGCTTGCCGACCCAGCTTGACGGCGCCGACCCAGCTCGAATATATTTTATACACTCCATGCATCTTCCTCCCCTCACCTTACAGTATAATTATACATCAATATTGCATATAAGTCAAATATATCACAGGCGTTATATAACTTAAGTTATACTTGGGTAGTACTATAACAGGCGTTATATAACTTAAGTTATACAACTTAAGTTATACAACAAGCGTTATATAACCTTCGTTATATAACAACCCGCATATATTACCGCCGTTATATAACTTAAGTTATGCTTGTATGGAGGGGAGAACGGGCGTTATATAACTTAAGTTATGAATCGCCGGCACAATTTATGCCGGCAGACTTTGCCGGCGTATTTTCGTCATGTTATACAACCTCTGTTATATATCGGGATGAAAAGAAGGGCGATTACTCGCCCTATATGGTGGAGTGTGGGGGAATTGAACCCCAGTGGATGTGCGTATCCACTTCGGCGCGTGCAATTAAAATGCTGATGCCCTTACGCATACGCCCCTGTTTGCCCGAGGTCGGTGTTATATAACACAGCGGTAGCTACCCTGATGCTACAATCACACCCCATAAAAGAGGGAGGAAGGGGCGATTACTCGCCCACGACCTCATACCACCCGTCCCCCTTGACAAGGACGCCGTCCTTGACGAGAGCGGTGAAAGCGGCGGTAATGCGCTGAGGAGTCGTGTTCAGCGCGGTAGCGGTCTCCTTGACCGTGAGCGTGGACAGACCGCTGTTCATCACGAAGTCCTTCACCGTGGCGCGGAAGTCCTCGGACTCCTTGTGCGCCTTGGTGGGCTTGCGCGGCGTGGTCGCCCGCTTCACGAGGGTATCGCGCAGAGCGGTCAGACGCTCAACGGCGACCTCGTCCGCGACAGTGGCAAGAGCGATGTTCAGGGCGTCAACATAGGTCATCTTGGTCATAGTGTTTCTCCTTTGGTCGTTTGGACTTGTGGTAGTGGACTTCTCATGGCTGTCCCGCCTGTCCGCTCTTGTGACTGTCAGCCAGGGTTTGTTTCCTCTCCCTTTCGACATCCTTATTGTATCACGGTTCGGGGTTCTTGTCAAGGGGTTTTTGAAAATTTTTTTCAGGAAGCGCACTGCGCGCCGTGTGCTATTGGCTTACCCAAGGCCGCTTCCCGAGTGTAGTGAGGTGGGTTCTCACTCATCAGAAGGGGGACTTCCCCTCACCTGACATAGATAGTATAGCACGAAGTGCGGGAAAAGTCAAGAGATTTTTTTTAAATAACAAAAATTATTTTTCGCGCCGGCAGAATTTTGCGCCGGCACGGTGTCCTATGGGACACTTCGCGGCAAAAAGAAAACGCCCCGAAGGGCGTTCACGCGAAGCACAGTTTGCCATCAACCACATAGATCACGCGTTCGATGCCATCGTATTCGGCGATCCTGTAGTCAGTGGCATTGTCGGGGATCTCAACTACCTCAAGGCTGTTGATTTCCTCCCCCTCTTCAAGCATCTTGATCAAAAGAGGGTTCGTGCGAACAGCATCGGAGTCATCGTAAGTCTCTACGCCAAGGATGCGCGCCGCTGTCTTCGTCAGGCAGAATCCGCGGCCCCAGTCGCGGCCCCAGTCACCATTGATAACGATCTTCATTTTTCTTTTTTCTCCTTTCTTGTTTGTGAGCTAAGTATATCATATCGGGAAGTGGTTGTCAAGGGTTTTTTCGAATCTTCTTAAAGAAATTTTGCAAGGAAGTTATTAATGCTTCCGACAATGATAAAGGCGGCGATGGTGCAAACGATAATGGCAATCATGATTTTCTCCTTTCGGGGAAGCCCTTAAAGGGCTTCCCACTCGTCCCAATCTTCCGCGCCGCAGACCCACCAGTCATCGCAATCCTCAAAAGGATCTTCGATGTGGCACCGCCCCTTGTAGGCGTAGGGGGCAATCTTCTTCGGTCTGACAGTTCACGGGGCAGTAGGTGGGGTGTCCGTTGTAGGTGCCCTCTTCCGCATTGCGTTTCTTCATGATGGTGACTCCTTTCTTTTACTGTAGTCATTATATCAGTAAAGCGGCTAAAAGTCAAGGGGTAATTTTACATGAAAAAATAAAGAAAAAATTGGGCAGTATGTCGGTGCGCCGGCGCAAGCCCCGAAGGGCTTGCGGATCAGTGGAAGATGGAGAGGTCATCGACTTCGTACTCGTCGATCGAGAACTCGTCCCGCTCACCCGTTTCGGGGTACTCGCACGAGAAGATGTCCGCGACTTCCATGTGCTGAACACCCGTCACGCGCAGACCGAGGTCAGCCATCAACTGAATCATGCTGAGGTAAGCCACGCGCCACGAGGAGTCAACAGAGTAGACCACACGATCCTTGTCAGTGACCACATAAACCTTGTTCTTCATTTTCTTTTCTCCTTTATGCTGTTAGTGTGGGGTTTGGTTTTTCCCCTCTTCAACTGTAGACATTATACCACGATGGGGCGTGAGTGTCAAGAACTTTTTTTTAAATAACTTAAGTTTTTTTCGCCGGCGCGGTGCGGCATAATGCTTGTTATGCCGTTGCCGCGTAGTCAAATATAACAATGTGTCCGCGATGCCATCCGTAGTTGCCGCCGTGCAAATCATCAAAATTTTCGCACAAGAAATCAGATAAATCGTCATCACCGCATACGGTGTCAGCATCATCACCCCACCTATCAATATTTTTTATCAGGGGCATAACATAATATTTATAGTCGTGATACTTAAATGGGGTAATCTTTGCGAAGTATTTACCATATCCCTGAGAACAAACGTAGTTATACATTGCTACTTCATCTTTACAGCAACCAAACTGCGTGTTCAAATCATAGTCAATTTTGATAACGTAATCAGAAGTACAGATGGCAATGCGGGAGATACCATGATAGCATCTTACGACACGATTCGGGTGATTGATGACAAACCTATCACAAGCGTATTCAAAGTCACGCGGGGTCTTACAATGCTTGATATACGGATAAAGCATCTTGAAGAACTTCTGTGCGCGAATCTCATAGTTGCTTTTCATGTTATCTACCTCTTTTCTTTTGGTAACTACATTGTACCAGAATTTTTGAGTAAATGCAATAGTTAAAATGTACAAAAATTTTGAATTTTTCTGATGCGCCGGCGCGCGATTTTGCGTGTTATATAACACAAAAAATTTTATTTTCCCTCTTGACTTTCGACGCGATTTTTGGTATACTATAGTCACGAAAGAGAGAGGAGATGGTGCTATGCTGAAGGTTCGTGTGTATTGTTATAACGGAGAGTGTATTATTAGTCGTCTGTCGTTGGGTGAATATTTATACGGGAAACTTATGCTCTTGATCAGCCCCGAATTTCGGGAAGGCGCGCGGATATATAACATAAAAATTGTATTCCCGTGGCAGGAAAAATTTCTTGAGAAATCTTAAAAAAAACTCTTGACTTTCTCCCGAATCCATGATATAATAAACTCACAAACAAGGGAAGGAAAACCCTTCAAAACCAGAAAGGAATTTATTATGAAGAAGTCTACTATGGAAGCCCTGCTCGTCTACCTTGCCAACGAGGACAATGCGAATATTGTTGAGATTCGGAACGAGATCGAAGCGGAACTTAACAAGGGCGCAGAAAAGGCGGCGAAGAATCGCGCGATGTACGATGCCGCGAAGGTCATTGTAATTAGCGGTCTGACGGATACGCCTGTGACTGTTGCGGAACTGTTTGAGTCTATCAAGGACAATCTGCCCGAAGGTTTTACGCGGTCGAAGGTTCAGTATGGTATCACGAACTACTGGGCTGACGAAGTGGTGAAGCACGAAGGTCGCCCCGCGACTTACACCCGCAAGGTGTAAGTCGCCCAAATCCCCTGTCGAAAATTTGGGAAAAATTACTATTGACTTTTTCAAAAAAGTGTGGTATAATAAAGGTACAAAAGTGAGAAGGAAAACTCACCAAACCAGAAAGGTTGCATAAATATGAACAAAGCTACTCTTGAAACGAATCTGCGGAACGAAGTCATGGCGGCTATTGCGGAGTTTATCACGAAGCAGTACGAGACGGATGTGCTGACGGTGAGCGCAAGCGAGTTCGCGCTTCCGCTTCTTGACGCTGAAGGGAACGAAAAGTATGCCCTCGTCAAGGTGTCGATTCCGCGCGGAAAGCGCATGGATGGTACGTATGAGCCGTACGATGGGTATGCGGCGGCTGAAGAGTACCGCGCAGAGATGGACGAAAAGGCGGCGAAAAAAGCCGCTAGCGCGGAGAAGAAAGCGCGCGAGGAAGCTTTGCGGGAACAGCGTCGCGCCTTGCGGCAGGCGAAAAAGGCGGCGCAGGAAAGCGCGGAGTAATCCGCGCCTCCTTTTTATATTTATGCATAGTTAGTGTTATATAACAGGCGGTCCGCCGGCGCGTCGTGATGTCAATTTCGGGAGGAAATTTTTGTGGATTCTGCCTATTGCGTTATGCGGAAAAGGATGCTATAATACGAGTATCAAATGAAGGGAGAAACAAAGAAATGGAACTTTATGCAATCGTTGATACCGAAACCACCAATGGGTACCTTGATGCCAATGGGCGCCCGTGCCTTGATGATTCTCTTGTGTATGATATTGCGATTGCTATTATTGATGAGAGCGGCAAGGTGTATGATACGCGGCGTTATGTATGCGATGAAATTTTCAACAGTCCTTTAATGCTGTCTGCATATTTTGCGGATAAGATTCCCGAATATATTGAGATGGTTAATAATCGGGAAATGATTGTCCTGCCGTTTATGGAAATTTATGCAGATGCGCGAAAGTTTTTGGCGCGGTATAATGTGTGTGGTGTCATGGCGCATAATGCGAAGTTTGACTATCGTGCGCTGAACAATACGCTTCGTTATCTGTCGGGCAGTAAGCGGCGTTACTTCTTCCCGTATGGACTTCCGATTATTGATACGCAGAAGATGGCGCACAACACTATCTGTAAGCAGGAAGAATACATTTCGTACTGCATTGCGCGCGGTTATATGACTAAGCATAACGTGCCGCGTCCGCGTGAGACCGCTGAGATTCTGTATCGTTATATTTCGGGAAATGATGCTTTCGTTGAAGTGCATCGCGGCTATGATGATATTATGATTGAAAAGGAAATTTTTGTGCAATGTGCCAAAATGTATAAGGATGCGCATGAAGTTCTTGACTTTTATGATGCATTGGTGTATAATGATGATAGAAAGGATGTGGTTGCATGATTAAGGTGCGGGTATTGCGTGATGACGGTTGGTGGATCGGACGGATGTACATTCATGAATATTTATACGGGAAGTTTTGGGTTGCCATTAGCGAAAATTTTCGGCGCGCGGCACGGACATATAGCATCAAGATTATGATGCCGTGGGACTGGAAGCACGTCAAGAAGGGGTGATATATATCACCCCGTTTTCGCGCCGGCGCATTTTAAATTCAAAATGGTTTTAGAATTTTTGTGGAATTTGACGATTGCTTTTGGCGGTGAGTAATGATATAATTCATTTACAAAAAGAAAGGAGATAATAAAATGGTGGCGTTCTTCTACAAGGTTATGCTTTCTCTAACTGGAGTTGTGTGCAAAGTTACTGATCCTGAGGGTACTTATGTTACTCATATCTCATGGTGGCGGTATCTCAAGATCACGACAATTCAAATCATTGAGTCATCTTTTGACGAACTTCAGATTTATCCTCTTATGCCTTGGGAATGGAGTCTCAATAAGGGCGCATAAATTTGGGAGATTTGACGATTGCAATTTATAATCTAATCTGCTATACTTACATTATCAAATGAGAGAAGGAGAAAATGATATGAAGAAGAATAAAAAGCCCGTGGAACTTCGTGGGCGCGGGGACTGGGGCATGGTTAAGCCCGTGACGAAAGTGATTCCCAACAAGAAGAAGAATCGGAAGGAGAAGTATAAAGGGAAGTACGAGGAGTAGGAAGAAAATGAATATGCGCGGCAAGCCCGAAATGAAATGCGGGATGCCGCGTTTCATTTTGCGCCGGCGCGTTTTGGGCTGTTATATAACTAGCACTTTGTACAAAAATTTTATTGAAATTAAATTGAAATTGTGGATTGATTTTTCTCAAAAATTGGGATATAATTATTATGTCAGATGGGGAACGGAAACGCCACAAGTCAAAATGAAATTTCAAAAAAAATTTTAAAAAAAGACTTGACATCGGCTCCCCAGTATGATAAAATAAGGATGTCGGGTGAGGGAACTACGCGAACCGCACAAGGCAGTCGCCCGCAAGAGGAAACGCCGTGACTAAAAAAAGTCAAAAAAAAGTTTGAAAAACCTCTTGACAATCACAGAACTTCATGGTATAATGAAGTCACAAAAGAGGTCAAGGAAAAGACCTGAAAACCAGAAAGGAAAACCATATGAAGAAGAACACCATGATTGCCATCGCTTCCGTGCTGAACTCTGTTGACTTTGAGAACAAGGACGCGATTCTCGCGGAACTGAATGCGGACATCAACCGCGGTGCCGAGCAGAAGGCTGTCAAGGCGGCTGAGTACGCGGCGGTGCATGACATCGTCATCGGTGCGCTGTCTGATACGCCCGTGACCATCGCGGAGCTGTATGACGCGGTTCGCGCTGACCTGCCTGACGGGTTCAGCAAGGGCAAGGTGCAGTACGCGATGACGCGGCTGTGGGTGGATGAGGTTGTCCGCCACGATGGTTCCCCCGCGACCTATACCGCCGCGTGACGCGGTGAGACCGCCTTCGGGCGGTCTTTTTTTTTACAGGACTTTGTGAAAAAATTAACAATCTCGTGCGCCGGCGCGAACTGAAAATAAAATAACAGGAAAAATATTTTATTTACCTCTTGCATTTCAGGAATTTTTATGATATAATGAGTTCACGAAAGTGAGGTAGAAAAGAAAATGAAACACAAAGCGTTGATTCGGAAGTTTTGCAAGGATGTTACGGGACTTGATTTCCATATTTGCAAAGGGAAAGTTTGGGAGACGGATTGTTATGATACCATTTATTATACGGATGGTATGGCTGACGAAGGTGACGCGGCGTTTCGTCTGAACTTTGTCAAGCGTTGCCCTATTGCGGCGTGCTATTCTGATTTCACCTTGTCTCTTCTGCATGAATTGGGTCATGTTATGACATCGTGTGATATGACGGGCGATTCTGCTAGTGATGAGTTTGAGACCTATGAAGACTACTTTGCTACGCATGATGAGACCATTGCGACAGATTGGGCGATTCGGTTCATTTCTAACAAAAGGAATGCTTCTTTTCTTGACTATTTTGAAGGTGAATACAAAAAGATACAGAGAAAAAAATTGGTGAAAAAAAGTAAGAAAAAGGGTTGATATGAATCCTTTAATGTGGTATAATGTGGATACAAAGAAAGGAGATGGCAATATGAAGCGCGATATTGAACAGGGAACCTACGAGGGGATGCCGACTTACTGCCCGACGAACGCGGTGGAGTGCCCGTATTACAAGCGTGGTATCTGTCACATTGATGACCCCTTCCAGGACTGCGATGACTGGTGCTCCTGCTATGACTATGAGGAAGGGTGGGAAGGATGGCTGGAGGAGTGATCCTCCAGTCCTTTTTTATTTAGTTATATAACATCAGTTATCCGCGCCGGCGGCCCAACGAGGGCGCGATGCCCTCGTTGTCCATCTTGGCGCAAGTCACAAAAATCTGTGCCTCAATTTTTACATCTTCCAAACCCGTGTGACTTTCGATAAATTCGTCATTCTGTGTCAAATACCTCCAAAGAATTTCAGCAGTTTTCCTAACTTGCGGGACAGCATGGTTTGTCATGTAACCATTGTTCTTACAAAATGTAATGTACTTTTCATCTTGACAAATTGTTGCTTTTGCCATCTTCATAGTGTCAAGAATCGGCATACCATATGGAAAGAACCAACGATACCTACTTTTTGTTTGGTAACGAAGTGTCGCATTCGTTGCGGTGATATCAAAGCGGGCGTTATGGGCGATACAAGCCGCGATATTGTATTCTTTACAAAGCCGATGAATCAGATTGCGAATCTGTACAGTATTCATAACAAGGTAGTTCTTATTATGGATACCTTCGACATACTGGGGGATTTTGTCTGCAAAGTATGCTTCGCGCATAGCCTGCGGCATCCCAAAAAATACATCTTCGTTCACGATGGAATATTCACAGTAAACTTTTCCATTAATATCAATGATTTGCAGACCGAAGTCATAAAACTGGGCGTTCTTTGTGTCAAGTTGCCCATCAATTTTAGGGCAATTGCACGTTTCCGTATCGAATACCATGTACAATCTGTTCAATGTTTTTCCCTTTCTGGTTTGTGTTGTTTTCCTTCAACTTTCATACGCATTATACCATATATAGTAATGGCTGTCAAGGGGGAAGATGTTACAACTTTGTTAAATCCGCGCGCCGGCGGCGTTAGATATAACTAACAACTACACGAAGAAAAGCTCTCGCCGTAGCGAGAGCTTGCGAGGGATTAGCGCAGGCGGTAGCCGCGAGGGGTGTCGTCCGTGCGCTCGATGACATCGCTCCACAGCTGCGTGATGCCATACTGGAGCTTGCCCTTCGTGAAGCCGTGCGGCAGCTCGTCCTTGACGGCTTCAAACAGCTCGCTCAGCTGCACGGGCATCCCGAACTTAGCCAGCTCGGCCATGACAACAGCTCGTGCCGCGTCATACTCCGCGTTCTTGGCAGCTTTCGCTTCAGCTCCCCGATTCAGCTCGGCATTCAGCTCGTCAAGGACTTCGTTCACAGAGAGCTCGGTCTGATAGGCGGGAACACTGAACGTGGTATTCGCGTCGACGGTCTTCATGTAGTCACGGATGGCGGTAAGAATCAGCTTCTTCATAATAGTAGTCCTTTCTGGTTTGGGCGGTTTTCCTTCCGCTGTTGTATATTCATTATAGCACCTTTCGGCTACAATGTCAAGAGTTGATTCGCAACTTTTTTTCTAGCGGGGAAAGTTGCGGAAACCCGTCCGTTTCATGCCTTGAGACTACAGGCAATCCGCGGCATCCCTAGTCTAACCACCTTCTTTGGTTCGTCCCTTCAACCGACACCCTTATTATAGCAGGTCTTTGGAGGTTTGTCAAGCGTTTCGGAAAACTTTTTTTTGATTTTTTTCGGGGTTGGTCCGTGGCTTTCCCGCCTGACATTGTTATTATATCAAATGGGCGGGGTTTTGGCAATCGTCAATTTGAACAAATTTTGGTATGGGTTTTTGTGCAATTTGCTGGCCCGCCGGCAAGCCTGCCGGCATGGATTTGCCGGCAAAAAGAAGAACCCTCACGCTGCCGCGAGGATTCTTTCTAGCGTCTTTTCGTTGGTGAGTTCCGCGTCCGTGAGCTTGATTTGGATTTGCCGTCCGTCCAGTTCGATGTCGCCCGCGTCCGTGAAGGGGATGCTGTCCTTGACCCAGGTCTCGCCCGTCAGCCGCTCGGTAATGATCCGCTCGAACCGCTCGCCTTTGTTGTAGCGGTCTTCCGTCTGGAGCAGGCTCTCCGCGCCCAGCATGATGGCTTTTCCGGTTTCGACCATCAGCTTGCGGAACCCAGCCGGAACCCGAACCCGGACCTTTGCGGTGCCGCCCCTTTTAGAGGAAGCCCGGTCGAACTTGAGAATTTCTTCCGGAAGGTGCCCGTCGATGCTCACGTAGTAGAGCAGGTGCTTGAAGGTGAATCCCACGATGTAACCATCCGCCGCCGTCATCTTGTTGTAGTGGGCGACCATCTCTTTCAGCGTCATTGTTTCGGTCTCCTTTCTCCCTCTCAGTGATTGTATTATAGCACTGCCGGAGCGATTCGTCAACCCCTTTTTGAAACTTTTTTGAAATTTTTTTCGCGCCGATGCGGCGTGCCGGCATGTATTAGTGTCGTCTAACACATGTCTTCACTCCCCCCTGTCCTGCCATCCGGAGCATCTTTATTATACTGCTTTGGGGCGCTCTTGTCAATGGGTTTTTTGCAATTTGTGAAAGAAATTTTTCGCGCCGGCAGATGATAGATTTTTGCGGTTATGTGAAAAAAGGGGTTGACACCTGCGCGCGTTCGTGGTATACTTTTGTCAGTGGGTGAGGGAAGCAACACCTAAAGAGCGCCGAAAGGCAAGAGCGGGCTCCGCAAAAATAACCGCTTCAATCTCAAAAATAATACTTGACTTTTCGGGAAAAGCCATGTATAATACAAATACAGAATAGGAAAGGAAAAAACGAAAATGAAAATCTGGTTTGATATGGACGGAACGATTGCTGACCTGTACGGCGTGCGTGGATGGCTTCCGATGGTGGAAGCAAGCGATACGACGCCCTACGAAACGGCAAAACCGCTTGTCAATATGGCAAGGCTTGCGCGGTATCTGAATCGGCTTCAGAAGATGGGGCATGAGATCGGTATCATCAGTTGGACAAGCAAGGGCGGGACGGACATTTATAATGGGCAAGTTGCGCTTGCTAAAATGGTTTGGCTGTATAAGCATCTTCCTTCCGTAACATGGGACAGCATCAAGATTGTTGGTTATGGCGTGAACAAACAAGCGGTTTGCGGTTCGGGTATCCTGTTTGATGACGAACAGAAGAACCGCGAAGCATGGGGCAAGGGCGCGTATATGCCCGAAAGAATCTTTGAAGTACTGAAAAAAATTTCAGAAAACGCTTGACAACTTCCGCGGATTCATGCTATAATAAGCCATCAAAAGAAAGCGAGGTACACATCATGGGATACATCAAGAATCTTCCGAACTACGCCGATAACTATGACTACGTGGTCGCGCGCAAGGTTGACGGCGAGTGGTGGTTCTGGGGCGCTTACAGTACGCTTGAACAGGCAAGCAAAGCGGCGTGGGAAATCAACGGCGAGGTTTTCACGGAGTGGGTCGCGGCGTGAGCCGCGCCCCATTTTTGCCGGCGCATGTTAGTCTAGTCTAACAGGTGTGTTCACTCCCCCCTGTCCTTCCTCGGGAGCATCTTAATTATAGCATACCGGCGCGTCTACGTCAAGGAGTATTTGCAAGTTTTTGAAAAAAATTTTTTGAAAATAAGTATTGACATTACGGGAACGCGGTGATATAATAAAGGCACAAAAAGAAAGTGAGGGAAACAAAATGAAGTTCTTTGAAGTCACGTATTACATCGATCGCCTGCCCTGCACCTATGATTTCACCTTTGAGAGTGCTTTCGGCGCGATTCATACCGCGCGGGTGATCTTTGAACGGCATTTCCTTGCTACCGATGTCATGGACTGTGAGACGGGCGAAATCATCGCGATCTTTGAACCGAATAATACTTATATTGATGAAAGGTATTTACAGGACGGGGCGATTGTTGAAGCGCGGTGAGCCGCGCTTCTTCGCTTTGCCGGCAGTTTGGGCAGATCGCTGCATATGAATTATGATTTTTGTGAAACTTGACTATTGCGCTTTATGGGCCGATATGATATTATATACTCACGACGAGGGTTTAAGTGTGTGGGCCTCCGTAAAACAAATAACTTGCAAGTGGCTTAATTGCAAGCCCAACTGGGAAGAACGGTATGCAAGTGAGAGCCGTAATGAAGGAAAACCACGGAGAGGGTGAAAGCCCCTCATTTTTTTTATCAAATTTTTTTGAAAATCCGCTTGACTTTTATGGGAATCTACGCTATAATACTCATGTAACAAGAGCAAGGACAAAATAAGGAGGAAATACCATGTACGAGATTCAGATTTACTGCGTAGTCGCCAACACCTTCAAGACTCTTGCGCGAATCTATGACAAGCAAGCCGCGTTTGAGTATGCGTCGACGGTTTATGGCTCGGTCGTGAAGAAAAACGGGCAGGTGATTAACTACTGAGCGCCGCGGGCGCTCTTCTTCTTTCGGGTTGAAATATCTTAAGTTATATATGGATTTGAAATTTCAGAAATGAAATGAAATGTGAAAATTTTGTCAATGCGTGGGGACGTTTCTCTTATGTGGCATGAAAATGAAATGACAGATGTTATGCTTCGACGCGCCGGCAAATCGGGAGAGAAAAAATTGAAAATTTTTTTTGAAAATCGGTTGACAACTAAAATGAAATTGTGGTATAATGAATCATCGAAAGAAAGAGAGGAAAAATGAAATGATGCGTATCAAGAATCTGCCCGATTATGCCAACGATTACAAGTATGTAGTGGCGCGGGAAGTTGATGGTGACTGGTGGTTCTGGGGTGCGTACAATGTGTTTGAAAAAGCTAGAAGCGATGCCTGGAGACTTGGCGGAGAGGTGTTCACTGAATGGTGCGCGGCATAAGGTGTCTTTCGGGATGCCTTTCCTGCCGGCGCATCGAAAAAAATTTGAAAAAAATGAAAATAAAATGTTGACTTTATCGGGACGGCATGATATAATCTAGGTACAAAAGGGAAGGAGATAAAAAGAAATGAAATTTCAAGTTTATTGGCGGGATGACCATTGTGAACTTCATCTCTCGGGCGAATTTGAAACACTGGACGCCGCGCTGGTGCGTGCTGAAGACCTCTCGTCGCGCATGATGTCGTGGGAACGGGTTGAAATTTACGAAGGAAATCATTTCGTGATGGAGGTGCGGTAACGCACCTCCTTTTTTTAATTATTATTATAAAAATGAAATGTGAAATAAAATCATAGCATGATAAAATGAAATTTCATTCTCAATATATAATGAAATGTGGTTTTCCATTTTAAAATGAAATATCGCTTTTTATTTTAAAATGAAATGCGGTTTTCTATTTTAAAATGAAATATCAAGGACTATATTAAAATGAAATTGTGATTTGAAACGGTTTACAAATATTCGGAATCGTTACAAAATGAAATTGCAGAAAAAGTATAACTTATATTATTTTGAAATGTCGGAATTTTAATATTGTTAGTCTGTTCTAACTATTTTTGCCGGCACAAAATGAAATTGCGGGTACTTTTAGGATTCTGAATGCGCTTACTGTTTCGGGAAAGCATGTCAGAAAAGGAAAATGATTTTTGGTACTTTTTACTATTGCAATATGCTGGAGGGTCGTGTATAATACAATCAGAAACAAGAGAGGAGACCAAAGAAATGACTAGGAAAGAGATTTTCATGCGGTACGTGATGGCTCTTCGCGCGCGGCGTCTTGCTCAGACCGAGGGTGACTGGGCGTATGCGGATAAGAAAGTAAAAATGTTCAAAGAGTACTTCGCAAATCATCCGAAGGCATGAGGGATCATGCCTTTTGTTTTGCCGGCGCGAAAAAAATCAAATTTATTTTAAAAATACTATTGACTTTTATTTACTTCCGTGCTATAATGATATCGTCGAAAGGGACAAGGAACAAAGGAGATACAAAATGGTTACGGTAGAAATGATTCGAGCGCTTCAGAACAACGACGGGATGACGCTCAAGAATGGGGAAGCAATCGTTTATAAAAGCGGTTGGCAAGTCGCTACTGAAGGTGTCGAAGTCGCTACCGCGGAAGAATGTTTCCGTGCGGTGCAGAAGTACAACGGAACGTGCGGAATCTGGTACTCTGACGGTGTGTACTATGTTGACAAGAGTATGCGCGTAAAGACCAAAAAGCAAGCGATGGAAATTGGCAGAATGCACAATCAGATTAGCATTCTGAAGTGGAAAGATCTTAGTTTGGTGTACTGCTGATGCGTTATGCGGACGCGCTGGAGGCGCGCCCGCCTCTTATTCTGTAATCGGTTTCGCCGGTAGATGTGCCGGCGCGCTTGTTATATTTTTCACATACTTTTAACCTGCTGGAGGATAAAATAATTTTAGTTATTTAAAAAATTTCTCTTGACTTTTTCTGAAAAAAATGGTATAATGTATTTACGAAATGAGGGAAGGAAAATAGTGTGCTGGCGACGCGACCAGAAATTAATCTCAAAAAAAATTAAAAAAACTCTTGACTTTCCCCAAATCGTGTGCTATAATAAAACCATCAAGTGAAGGAAAACACTTAAAAACCAGAAAGGAAATTGCCCTATGATGAATTCTGTTGAGATGAAGACCACCGCTCGTAACATGACTGCCGCTCTGCTGTCTGAGATTTTCGCCGCGAATGATGCTGTTCAGTTCGCTGACGGATCGTGGGCTATTCTTCAGACGGTTGACGGACAGGAGATTTGGACGGAGATTTCCGTGAAGTCGAAGGCGTACAAGGCCACGAAGATTTCTCCCGCGTTCGATCCCTATGAGGCGGCGCAGACGTGGCAGGATGAGAAGGCGCAGAAGGCTGACGCGAAAGCGCAGAAGGCGATGGAGAAGGCCGCGAAGCAGAAGTAAGTCAGCAATGGTCAAAGGCGGCTTGCGCCGCCTTTTTCCTTGTCCATTATATAACACATGTTATATAACGGTGTGCGATGCGCGCCGGCAAAGCTGGAGGCGCGGTAGCTTGCCGGCACAAATGGAGGAGCCCGTCAGGGCTCCTTGTCCTCGTCCTCCTCGTCGAAGTAGCTCGTTACCATATCCTGCAGAGTGTCGAGCGTCGCGCCGTTCTCAGCCGCGCGGAAGACCTTGATGGTCAGCTCGCACTCAAGCCCGTAGCTCCTGGCCACCATATCCAGCAGGTTGGCGATTCCGTTCTGATTCTTCATTTTCGTAGCTTCCTTTCTCTGTCCTTTTGTAGCTTGATTATATCACTTGCGGCCCGACTTGTCAACATTTTTTTTTGAGAGGTGGGCGGGGCTTACAGCCCCGCCAGCACCTTCTCGTTCGTCAGCTCGGCTCCGTCGAGCTTGATCTGAATCTCAACCCCGTCCACCCGGATGTCGCCGCACTGGTCGAACCGGATGCTGTCCTTCGTCCACCGCTCACCCGTCCAGCGTTCCGTCAGCACTCGTTCGAAGTGCTCGCCGCGGTTCCATCCGTCCTTGACCTCAATCAGCTCGTCCCAGTCCCCGACCAGCTCCGCGATCTCCGCGAGAGCTTTCCGCTGGGCGGCTTTCATCCGGATGCGGAGCTTGAGGAATCCGCCCCGTTTGGAGCTTGCCCGGTCGAGCTTGAGGTAAGCACTCAGCTGTTCAAAGGTCAGCTTCGCTACATACAGACTGTGTGCATAGGGGAAACCCAGTGCGTAGACCTGCGCGCCGCTGTGCTCGTGGTACAGGGTCGCCATCCGCTCCATCTTATCCATCGTGTCCGCTCCCTTCATTTGATGGCTCATTATAGCATGCCCGGCGCGGCGCCGTCAACCCCTTTTTGAAAAAAATTTTGCACAAATTCGCGGGCAAATTTTTGTGAATTTTGACGTTGACAGCTCAGCTCGAAAGTGGTATAATGAAATGGGATGCCGCCTGTTAGGCGCGCCTAACAGCTCGCGTTATATAACAGCCCGTCTGTTAAAATTTTAACAGCTCGAAAATGCCGTGTTATATAACGGCGGGTTCGTTAAAGAATTAACGAGCTCGTCAAAGAATTAACGAGCTTGACAAATTTTTAACGAGCTTGACAAGGAATTAACGAGCTCGACGTTATATAACGGGGTGTTATATAACGAGCTGGAGGCTTTGACTTTCTTTGACCTTAGCTTGTGAAATTTTTAACAGACGTGAATTATATAATGCATGTTATTTGAATTTGACTTTGACTGACTTTGACCTTCGATTGTGATTTTTTTAACAATCCAGCTGTTATATAACGGACGTTATATAACGCGCGCAATGGTCAAAGAAAGTCAAGGCAGAATGCCTAGAGTCCTCCTGAACCTACCCACCCTCTACACGATCCCGATCGCTGTCATCAAGTGTAATTGTATTATACAGTCAAGGCGCCGTTTTGTCAATGGGTTTTTGCGCGGAATTGGAGAAAAATTTTGAACAAATAAGTAGAAGTTTTTTTGTTAGGTTTGACGATTGCATTTATGCGCTTCCCATGATATACTTGACTCAAGAAAAGGGAAGGAAAACCCAATAAACCGAAAGGAAAGAAAAGAAATGATGAGCAAAAAGACCGCTTCCGCAATCGCCGCAATCCTCTCCGTTATGGATACTGACAAGGAATACACTTTCGAAGAGATTGACGAAATTGCGCGGGAATGGGATTTGACAGGAACCACTTTCGTAAAGTACGCTTGCACTTCTTATACGAAGACGGTAAAGACGGAATACAGCGTGAAAGAAGTACTGCAAATGTTGAACGCTTGCGCGGGCGATGATTGCTATAACTGCAGTTGGCACTTCATCGAAGAAGACGGAAAGATTTACGACGTTGAAGAAATCACGGTTTACAAAGTCAAGAAATAAGGGCGAAAGCCCTTTTTCTTGTATGGTATTTGTGAATTTTTTAACAAGCGTGCATTGTGAAATTTTTAACAAACTTGAGTCTGTGAAATTTTTAACAATCGCGAGATTGTGAAAATTTTAACAAGCGCGGATTGTGATTTTTTTAACAAGCGAGTTTGTGAAATTTTTAACAAACACGAGATTGTGAAAATTTTAACAATCGGTATGTTAGTCTAGACTAACATATGCCTTCACTCTCCCCTGTCCTACTCTCCAGTGCAATTATATTATATAGCATGGACGCGAATAAATCAACCGTCAAATTAAACAAAATTCAATTCAAAATTTGTATATTTTGACGATTGAATTATTGGACTTCAGATGATATAATAAAGGCACAAAAAGAGAAACGGAGGGCGCGAAAATGATCAACATTAGAACGATTCGCAAGCTTGCAAACAATGATGGCTTGACTCTTAAGGCAGGAAAACCCATTGTTTACAAGACTGGATATCAAGTAGCGACAGAGGGCATGGAGTGCAAGACCGCGCGGGAAGCGATGGACGCGGTAAAGGCGTACAAAGGGAATTGCGGAATCTGGTATAGTGATGGAATCTACTATATCGATAAAAGCAAGCGAGTCAAGACGAAAAAGCAGGCAATGGAAATCGGCAGGGCTTGCAATCAGATTTCAATTCTGAAGTGGGAAGATATGAGTCTGATATACTGCTGAAAAGCAGTATATTTTTTTTTGTTCAATTTTTTTTCTGAAAAATGTATTGACAAGATTGACTTAAGTATGATATAATGCGGATGGTGGAGGAGGGCGCACCCGCGTTTTGACCTTGACTGACTTTGACCTTGACTGACTTTGACTTTTGAGATTGTGAAAATTTTAACAATCTTATATTGGTTTGAGATTGTGAAAAATTTCACAAACTTATACTGGTTTTAAATAACGCTTGTTATTTAATTCAGCAAAAGGAAGGGAGGGGTTTTAGCCCTTCCTGTTCTTGTTTGTCTTGATTCTGTAATCCATATGCTGTTCTTTGTTGCTGTACTCTTTCATTTTCCGCATCCGCGCGCCGTTTGCATTGTTTCTTTCCGCGCTTGCCATAATGCTGTTGATTTTCATTTTTGTTTTCCTCTCTTTCGTGTTGTTTGTTTCTTTCCTTCTGACAATTGTATTATAGCAGACGGAAGCGCACTTGTCAACGGGTTTTCAAAATTTTTTTCAGAAAAAAGTTTGTTATTATTTTCACAATCTCGCATTTCATCGAGATTGTTAAAAATTTCACAATCTCGATAAGCCTCCATGTTAGGTTAGACTAACAAGTATCGTTCTCCCATTATATTATAGCATCGAATCGTTTTCCCGTCAATGGGAAAAATTGAACAAAAAACTTTTTGAATTTTATTTATTTTGACTATTGCTTTTTCCGCGCCTTCCTGCTATACTATAATCAAGAAAAGGGAAGGAAAACCCTAAAAACCAGAAGGGAAGAAAAAAGATGGAAATTAACAAGCTGTATGTTCTGGAATACGAAGGAAAAAAGTACTATTTTGATTCCATCTATGATCGTAATTACCATTATAATTGTCACTTTTCAAGAAGCAACCATCGCCCACAAATTGAAGAATACGAAATCGATATGAGGGATATCACGATAAAGGAAGGGAAAAAGAAAAACTACCAAAAAAGATAAGGGCGAAAGCCCTTTTTCTAGTGGGCGGCTTGTTAAATTTTTCACAAATTCAAGATTGTTAAAATTTTCACAATCTCGATGCGCGGGAAGATTGTTAAAACTTTCACAAAAATTTTTTTGAAAAAATCGAAAAAAGTGGTTGACAAGTGAAACGCGATATGCTATACTATAATCGTTCCAAGGAAGAACAAAAACAAGAAAAGAGGTAAAGAAAATGAAGATCAATAGCATCATGAAGTCTGAAATCCGCAACAGTGCAAACGGCGGAAGGGCGCGGAAACTTCAAGAGTATACCAATAAAGAAAAGCACATGAATCAGAGAATGAGAAGTAACAAGAATCGGAAGGGCTAAAAACCCTTCCCTTTTTGCGCGTTAATATAACACTTGTTATATTATTCAATCGTCTGCGCTTGTTAAATTTTTCACAATCGCGAGTTTGTGAAAAATTTAACGATCTTTGTTGTGTTAGTCTTATCTAACAATGGTCGCCCTCCCATTATATTATAGCAGAAACGCGCGCTTAAATCAATCGTCAAAATAGATAAAAAAGTTTTTTGAATTTTGTTTAATTTGACTATTGAATTTTCCCGCGCTTGTGGTATAATAGAATCAAGAAAAGGGAAGAACAACAACAAAAGAAAGTGAGGACAAAAAAATGAAGTGGGTTATTAAGCTGGAGTCTTGGGACGGCGAACAGGTTTACTTGAATGATGATGAGTATGAGACCAGAGAAGAAGCGGAGGAAGCGCTTGAAGAAATGGAAAAATGGTACTCTTGCGATCCTGACGAAGAATTGATTATCGTGAAAGAGTAAAGGGCGAAAGCCCTTTTCTTTATATGTGACTTGTTAAAATTTTAACAAGCATTCCCGCGCCTCCATCGTTAAATTTTTCACAATCCCGTTTGTGGGTCTGCTTTGTGTTAGTCTAGACTAACATATATCGTTCTCCCATTGTATTATAGCAAATTTTCTCGCGTCTGTCAATGCATATGCGGAATTTTTTTCTTTCAAATTTCCGAAAATTTTTTTCAAAAACCCATTGACGCGGCGCGGATATAGTGCTATAATACAGTCAGAAAGAGGGAAGGGAAGGAAAGAAAAAATGAGACTCACGAAAAAAACGCTCCGCCGCCTTCTGAAAGAAGAAAATTACATCGAAGCACTCGCAATCTTCGCAAATAAGATTCTCAAGTACAAGACGACAGAAGGACAAGAAAACGAATTAAATCGAATCGATAGCAAGCTCTGGCAAGCCGCGGAAGACGGAGAACAACAAGATCAAGCATTGAGAATCTACACCGCGTTAATAATGGGAATCGAATAAAGGGCGAAAGCCCTTTATTTTAGCCCTTTTCCGAAAACGTTTTCGAAAGCGAATAAAGAAACCGTTTTCGAGAACGTTTTCGTAAATCCGCGCGCTTGTGAAATTTTTAACAAGCATGTTAGTCTCAACTAACAAGCATCGCTCTCCCATTGTATTATAGCGGTTTTTAAGTGATTTGTCAATAGGCGCGGGAATTTTTCTTTTTGCTTTTTTCTGAAAATTTTTTTCAAAAAACAGTTGACAAGACGCGGAAGATGCGCTATAATACAGTCAGAACAAGGGAACAACAACAAAAGAAAGCGAGGACACAAAAATGTATAGACTGTATCTTAAGAATTGGGATCACTCCGATATCAACGATTATCAGTACGAAACGATTGAAGAAGTGAGAGCGCATCTTGATAGAATCTTTCTTGAAGACAAGCATTACATCATCGAAAAAGACGGACACTTCATCGAGATTGACGGAAAGAAGCCGCGGACACAATACGACTAAAAGGGCGAAAGCCCTTTTTAAATATCTAGTTACGAAAACGTTTTCGGAAAAGCATCACATGAATCGTTTACGAAAACGTTTTCGGAAACGCCTCTTGAAAACCATTTACGAAAACGTTTTCGGAAACGCGTTTTCCGCTATGATGAATAACAAGTGTTATTCTATACGGGCGAAAAATTTTTGAAAATCTTTTCAAAAAACAGTTGACAAGCGCGCGCCTTTTTGCTATAATACAATCAGTCAAAGGGAAACAACAAAAAGAAAGTGAGGAACGAAAAATGTTCAAGTATGAAGCGGAAGACCTGCGGAAGATCGCGGAAAAGCTGGAAAAAGCGGAGACGATGGAAGACGTGAAAGAAATCATGGAGGCGCTGGAAAAAATCAAGATGTACATTGAATGGGGCATGGTTGACATCAAGGAAAAGGAAGGCTGACGCCTTCCCTTTTCTTTACCGCGTCTTTGTGAAATTTTTAACAATCTCGCGCTTGTGAATTTTTTAACGATCTCGCGCGATGGATGGAGGCTCTGAAAATTTTTTGAAAAAAGTTTCAAAAAACGCTTGACGATTCGCCGGTATTCTGCTATAATACAGACAGAAAGAGGGAAGGAAAACCCAAACAAACCAGAGAGGAAACAAAGAAGATGACGAACTACACGATGAGCAACTACCGCAATAACAACAACAAGAACACGATGAAGAACACGATGAACAAGACGCGGAAGATCACGAAGCGGACTAACTGGAACGAGGACAAGGTAAGCAAGGCGAGGGCGTAAAGCCCTCGCTTCTTCTTTGCTCAATGGCTGGAGGTTTGCGCGCGTTACGCTTGCGCGCTGCGTCTGTTAGGCTAGACTAACTAACACATGCCTTGCTTTAGTCGTTAGGCTAGACTAACTAGCGCGCTGTTTGGTCGATGCATAGATAACGCGCGTTATCCATCAATGACGCGTTCATGCATAACGTCTGTTATCTACGCGTTTGCCTATTGTCTGAGTTTGTGAATATTTTAATAATCTCGCCACTTGCAAGCTGGAGGGACATTGTGATTTTTTTAACGAACTGAATGCGCCTTTTGCTAATTGTTAAAGTTTTAACAAGCGCGCTTGCGCGGAACGAGTTCGTTAAATTTTTAACAAGCGCGCTTCAATGGAACGTCTAAAGAGTTTGTGAAAATTTTAACAATCTCGCTTCTTGCCACATGGAGGAGCAAGTGTTATATATCACGCGTTATTTAACCGATGCAACGTAACGCTTGTTAGTTAGATTGAACTAACTAGCGCGCTAACAAGAGAAGCACCGTTTTGCATGTTAGTTAGGTTTAACTAACTAGCGCGTCGCTTGGGCAGAAGCATTGATAACGCGTGTTATCCTTCGCGCGCCTTGCACTCGCGAGTTTGTGAAAAAAGTAACAATCTCGCTACTTGCGGACGCAAGGCAAGACGATAACGCGCGTTACATATCACGCGCTATTGAAGAGATGCATGCTATCAGATGTTAGTTAGATTAAACTAACTAGCGCCTTGCTCTGGCATATATAACGCGTGTTATATTTCGCGCGCCTTGACATTGTGAATTTTTTAACAAGGGTTGACTGGCTGGAGGCTCTGTTATGTATCGCCTGTTATTTAACCGATACACGATACTTCTTGTTAGTTAGATTGAACTAACTAGCGCCTTGCTTGGGCATTAGATAACATGTGTTATATTTCGCGCGCCTAGTCATTGCGCTTGTGAATATTTTAACAAGCGCAATGGGCTGGAGGCTCACATAACGCGTGTTATGATAACGCGTATTATTTAACAAGTATGTGATTCTACTTGTTAGTTAGATTAAACTAACTAGCGCGTCGCTTTGGCATATGTTAGTTAGTTTAAACTAACTAGCGCGTTAGTTGGTCGATGCAATGATAACGCGTGTTATCTTTGCTAACAACAGAAGCAAGTATAACGCGTGTTATTTTTCGCGCGCCTGTACATCATAAAAGACATTATGAAAATTTTAACAATCTCGCCTCTTGCGGCATGGAGGATTGCTTGTGAAAATTTTAACAAACAGAGATGCATCATATCTGTCGATTGTGAAAATTTTAACAATCTCGCCGCTAGTGGGCTGGAGGATTGATAACGCGTGTTATTTTTCGCCTGCATGGAAACACTAGATTTGCTGTTAGTTAGATTAAACTAACTAGCGCGTTGTCTTGGCATATGGTTGTTAGTTAGTATGAACTAACTAGCGCGTTAGTGGGTAGTTGATAGATAACACATGTTATTTTTCGCGCGCCTGGGCGTCGCGGGACTTTGTGAATATTTTAACAATCTTCGCCCCATTAGTATTTGATATCAATCGATTGTGAAAATTTTAACAAGGGTTGACTGGTGCCACATAATGATAGATAACACGCGTTATATTTCGCTACTTGCGGCATCTATATATAACACCTGTTATATTTCGCGCACCTGCACACTGCTATCTATTAACGCGTTTGTCTGCTCTGCGTGTATAACACGCGTTATACATTCGCTCATGCATTACGTCTGTATGGCTGGAGGCGCCGCGCCTGCGCGCTCGTCAACGCTCGCGTGCTTCTGCCTGTGCGCGACGGGCGGCGTCGGCGCGGTTGGCTGTACCTGTTGGGCGATGCCATCGGCATCGCTTACGTTTGCTCTGTCTATCGCGTTGACGATTGCGCGATGCGTACATGAATGGATGGAGGCGCGCCCTCTGTATGGCGAGTCAGTTCATCGGCTGCGACATTGTGAATATTTTAACAAGGTTGGCCCCTATTGCTGGAGGAACAACGTATTGATTATCTATGATAATTATTGCCTTGATGGTTACTTATTAGGTTGCGGAATGAATTATAACTTAAGTAATATGAAGGCACCTTGCGACATCTATTTTAGAAATCGGTTGCCATGCGCTACGCGGGACATTGTGAAAATTTTAACAAGGGACGCCCCAGTTGATGGAGGCGCAAGTCCGTTATAATCGTCTACGTTATTATGCGCGCCGTCTTCATAAAAGACGTTGACTCGTTGAATTGCTGGAGGCGTAGAAAGAAGTTAGCCATCTTAATAGATGCGACGTTATATATCAGAGAAAAAATTTTTTTTAAAATACCTGTAGGGGCGGGTGGCAAAAATTTTTTGAAGTCGCTCTGACGGGGAGGGGTGGTCATTAATTTTTTTGAGAAACGAAATGGGCATAGGGGTGCCTTAAAAAAATGAAAAAATTTCTGCTAGAGGGAGGCCACACAGAAGCGATGTATGACAAAATAGGGCCAGACCCAGGCTTTTCGGCGGTTAAAAGGCGTGACAGTCCTGAGGGAGGGGCCCAGGTTCTGGGAAATCCAGCGTTTTTAAAGGGGTTTAGAAGAAAGCCCTGCCCATTTCACACCAACTTTTTATTTTTGTAACTTATATTTCACACCAACTTTTTATTTTTGTAACTTTTTCAACCCACTTTTCACCCTTCCTATCAACTTTTCCCTAATTTTTAATCCCCAACATTTGACATTTTTATACAACATTTGTTATAATAATAATAACGAGGTGATTAATTTGAAAAAGCCCTACTCCCTAGATTATTCTATAGAGCGTGACACCGACCGTGTTACGGCTATATATGATATATTAGATTAGTTAAAAGAAGACCCGCCATCCTCTGATATAGAATAGATGGCCAACTATATATTATATGGAAAAGATGAAAATGGCTTAAACGCTGCCTAGCGAGGCGAAATAACTAATAATAATACACGCTATAATTCTTATTAGGTAAAAGAAGATTAGCACCAATCCCTAGAAACTATTATGGAAAATCCTCTAGTCGATTAGTAGTAGCTTTCGCCGCAATTAAAAAGAGACGTATATTTGAAGAGAACACGCACCATAGTGAAACCGAAGTATGATAAGAAGACCGGCGAATTAATAGATCCGGGCGATTCCGATATTCCCGGCATGATAGAAATTTGGGACTCCATAGATAGATTGTAGCATTGGATAAATGTATTGGAAGGAAAGGTGCCACCTTCCGAAACCGACGAACTATTTGATAATTCGTATCGCCTATATCAATTAAAACATATTTTAATAGACTTGCGCCGCCACCAATACTATTTAAAAGATTTTTACAAGCCCGTAATAACTTTTAATAATATTACGCCACCCCACGCTCAATATTATGATTGGACCGCAGACGCCTTTTACTGGATACCATACGATGAGTGGAAGCGGCGCACCGATAACGCCCTACTTCATACCATATCGCGCAACCTTAAAGATTACGAAACGCGTGGTACGCCGCCCAACCTTGAGGTAAAATGGGTCGTGCGCCGTCACACCTTTAATTGGGAAGACCCAACCCACGTAAGGGCCCTAATTAATAATTATGAGGCATTGAAAAATTATATGGGTGATAAATTAAATACGTATGGGTATACGTTGTTATTAGATTTCGACCGCTATAGAAAAATGGCTAATCTATCTCCCGTGCGCGACTACCTACTACAACAGAAATTATTAAATGAATCCTATACCGACACTCTAAATGGCCTTGAAGCACGCTTTAACATACGCTACAACGACAACCATTTAAGTACTATATATGCAAAAGAGATACCACAAAAAATAGCTAATGCCGCCGCGCGCCATCGCCTACTATTGGAGACGCCGCCCGACGAACTAAAGAAATGTCACCATTGCGGCGCCATGTTGCCGCGCTCCAACCTATTCTATGCCTTTAATAGAAGCAGACGAGATGGATTCTCATCCTCGTGTAAGGAATGTGAGAGAAAGATGCGTATCGCGCGAGGAGGTTAGACGGAAATTGACAAGCGATCAAAAGAATAGACGTTGCATAAGGTGTAAGGAAGAGAAACCAGAATTTAATTTTGTTCATACTCCCTCTAACTTCTTTCCCGGCCATCGTTCCTACATATGTACGAGTTGTTTAGAGAGAATGGTAGCGCAAGACAACTTAGGCGAAGTAGATAGGTTGATGCGTTACTTAGACCTACCATTTGATTTAGATAGGTGGACCGCCTTATATACAATTCATAAGGATCATACACTTACCGCCTACTTTAATACATTACTGGATGAACATTATAGCGCACTATAGTGGGCTGATGAAAATGAACGGTGGCGGCTCGCACGCGAAGAAGGCACGATAGATGACGAAATCGCGGCCTTAGGTGATGCGAAAATAAGGCATTTGAAAAAAATATGGTCATCCGCGTATACCGCCGAAGAATTGCTCTGGCTGGAAGACTTTTATAATTAGATTATCGCTACTCAAAATGTATCAACCCCTATTTTGCAAAATTACGCGCGAGACCTATGCGAAATTGAGTTAAGAATAAAGAAGGGATTGCGCGAAGGCGCCGATATAAAGAAAGATATGGACGCGCGCGACAACATTATAAAAATAGCCAAATTTGAAGCTTCTAATGCTAAATCCGCGGCAGACTTTGAATCAGTTGGAGAACTTATGGTTTATTACGGCAAAAAGGGTTGGCATCCTAAGTGGCATAGTGAGCCCAAAGACTCTATTGACTTTTTAATGAATAATATTTAGAATTATTTACAAAGACTTGTAGTTAATGAAGGCAATTTCGCGGAACAAGTAGAAGATAAGCGCGAACGCTATAATCTAACGGAGCGGCTCGAAGAAATTGAAAATGAAGAAGTCGATTTAAACGAAGATGCAGATATAGAGTATGAAGATAATTTAAGCGAGGATGATATTAGTGAATGAAACGGTTTTAAGAGATGGGATACCTATTGAGAAGGGTGTAACATTAACGAAAAATTTTCTTGACTCTAATTAGGAATTATTTACAAATTATTTAAATACTTGGATACTATCACCCGATTTACTTTTGGATGAAATTTAGGATTCTGAAGATGCCAAGCACTGGCATCTTTAGCCCTATTAGCGTATTGCCCTTCGTGCGCAAATGCGCTATCGCTATAATTTTTGGACTAATTGCTAATCCCTATATTTGTAAAAAGTATAGAAAAGACATTTAATTGCTGGGACACCCTAAAGCCGAATAGCCCTACTCCTGGGAACGAAAGTAGAAACAAGTATTCGGATGAAGCACGGTTAAATCCTAAACTTTATATAATGGGCAATCAGCAACTATTAAGGAGGTTATTTATATGAGTAAAATAGTTACGCAAGAAGTTTTTGAGAAACGATTAAAATAGCGTTATCCTAATGAGCAATTTAAAATTATTGAATATATAAATATTAGTAGTCCTTTAAAAATTCAATGTTTGCAATGTAATAAAATTTTGTACACAGCATAGGCAAAAAATTTCTTACTTTAGACTAGAGCCGCGGGTTGTTCTGATTGTAATGGTTTGCGCGCGAAGAATACAAAAAATATTATAAGGTTAAAAGAAAAGTATAATATACTGAATTAGGAGCCGGATAGCCACGGGAAAAAATGGTATACATGCGAATGTAAACAATGTGGCCGAATTTCCACTCATACTCTTATAAGCTTCTTAGAAAATACTTGCCGATGCGAAGGCTCTGGCAACCGATGGACAGAAGAAGAGTTTAAAGAAAAGTTATTGAGTGAATTTGGAAATGAATATTAGCTTTTAACTCCATTTCACACAGTTAATGATAAAGCCTTATTTAAGCATTCTTGTGGTTTTGTTTGGTCAACTACACCAGCACATATTTTGTATAATTCTACAGGTTGCCCTAAATGCGCAAAAAAGCAAAGTAAGAAATCTAAGATTATTGAAAAACAATTGGATATACTAAATATTATCTATGAAAAAGAAAAATTTTTAAAAAATTCTTTATAGCGATTCGATTTTTATTGTATATATAATAATTAGTAGTATGCAATTGAATATAATGGAGAACAACATTACAAATACATTCCCTTTTTTCATGGACACGATATTCAAAATTTTATACAATATTAGGAAAGAGATAAAAAAAAGTAGAAGTACTGCTCTGAACATGGTATAAAATTAATTATTATTCCATATACTTTTACGGATAACGAAATTAAAGCTTATATAAGTAATCTTTTTAGTAGCTCAACGACTAGTCATAATGACGTAGCTGCAAGCGCGGCGAAATGATGTCCACCATTAGGTGAAGATATAGTCTTATCTATATGGAAACATATAGCTCTATGGCATTGTACTTGCGATACAATGTAAAAAATATGTGCAACACGTGCTACCTCTAAGTCATTTTGCGCTTACTTAGGCGGCTATCTAAAATGTATGTTATTACCCAATTCTAATGTGTTTATCGCATCTGATGTTAAGGGAACAGTTATTAAAACCGCCGAGGCTAAATTTGAAGAGTTTTTCCGCCATTGGCCTCTTCTAGAAAAAGAATTAGCCACGCGCGAAGACGATGGAAAATCGGGGCAAAAGAAAAGTGGTAACTATTATGAATTATATTTTAAAAATGGCAGCCGCTTAACCGTAGTATCTAAAGACACTAGCCGCGGTCTGCGCGCGACCTCTGGCATCTTAGAAGAGGCGGCAACAATATCGGAAGAAGACTATAACGAGGTACTTCTGCCGCAACTTAACGTGCCGCGGCGCGAGGTAGATGGCTCGTTAAACCCTGAAGAGCCCGTCTCAACTCAAACCTTTATTACTACCGCGCGCGAAAAAACCGTATTTATGTATGGAAAATTAATTGAGTGCGCGGTCAATGCGGTTCTCCATCCTGATTAGTACTTTGTCTGGGGCGTAAGCTATGAAGTACCATTAAAATATGGTGTAATTAATAAATAGATGTTAATGGATCAACGCGATTCTTCTACTATGAGTGAAGAATCCTTTTCGCGCGAATCTCTCAGCATATGGACGGGTAATGCAAAAGAAGCATGGTTAGACTCTAAAAGATTAAATAAAAGAAGAACTTTATTAAAATGCGAGAGAAAAGCAC
>Ga0310690_10002173_pt1 | contig 32639 bp, 20 predicted proteins | sample AusTroGonzalo_MG_2_FD_207661 | JGI IMG/M metagenome (GOLD analysis project Ga0310690, IMG submission 207661) | Bovine rumen microbial communities from tropical cattle in Woodstock, Queensland, Australia - Gonzalo_04 (v2) (version 2) | ecosystem: Host-associated > Mammals > Digestive system >...
TTCTACTCCCTTCGCAACAAGGCGAACCGCCTCATCCTCAAGATGACGGCCATGACCATGGAAATCCTCAACGGCCTCAGGAACGTCTCGGTCGATCCTGCCGCAGAAGGCGCCGAGGAGGTTCCGGCTTAAGGGCTTTGTCGGAAGATGGCAAGGAAATCAAGCGAGAATCCGCAACTCGACATGACGCCGATGATCGACGTCGTGTTCGAGCTCATCATCTTCTTCGTCGTCACGCTGACGGAAGCCCAGCGCAAGGACGAGACGATTGAGCTCGAGGACGGTCGGCACGGCATCGTGCTCGTTCCCGAGGAGCTGCCGCCCTCCCACATGCAGATCGACATCGCGAGCCGCGACACCAAGGGGCGTCCCCTGCCAAAGGGCAGGATATCCATGGGCGACCGCGAGATCACCCCGGCCGAGATCGGCAGGCGCGTGAAGGAGAGGATGCGCAAGTACGGGGAGTTCCCCGTGCTGATACGCGCGGACTACAACTGCCGCCACGAGGCGGTTGCGCGCGTAATGAACGCCTGCACGGAAAACGGCATATGGAAGATATCTTTCATGGCAGTGCACGAGGACAAGACGTCTAAGCCGGGCAAGCCGGGGCGCAAGCACCTGAGCCGGCTAAAGGGAAGGGGGAACTGACATGGCCCGCAAGCAGCAGGAAAACCCCCAGCTCGACATGACGCCTATGATCGACGTCGTCTTCGAGCTCATCATCTTCTTCGTCGTAACGATCCAGCAGGAGGACATCTTCTCGAAGCTCAACGCGAACCGCCCGGCCCCGGCGAGCGGATCCGCGTCTGAGTCGTCCGACACGACCGTCACCATCGAGATCGGCAAGGGACGCGACGCAAACGGCGTGCTCGTCTACAACAAGCGCGAGATGCGCAGGTCGGAGATAGACCAGAATCTCAAGGAGGTCGCCAGGACTTCGAAGAAGACGCCTATAATCGTCAAATGCACCGAGGACTCGCCCCACAAGGCGCTCGTCGACGTCCTCGACATCTGCTACCGCAACCAGCTCTTCAGCGTGAGCATATTCACGCTGTGACGCAGCTGGCCAGTCAAGGCACGAGAGGTTTGGAAATATGGCCGATGAATTGATAGAAGAGGAAGGACTGCTCGAAGAGGCCCCGCTTTCTGCGGAAGAGCTTTTCGAGCAGCACAAAGCCGAGATCGAAGCCGCCTTCGAGGAGAAGGGGTTCTTCAGGCGCATGTCGGACATGTTTTCGGGCCTGTCCAAGCCGCGCAGCTCCGCCGAATACAAGCTGGCCCGCACGGAGCTGCAGCGTCTGGCGGCGCCGATTCTCGCCATATTGCTGCCCGTGCTCGGCGTAGTCGTCCTTATCGTTGTCACCGCCGTCACCGGGACGAACGACGAAGCCCTCCAGGTAGATATCGCCCAGGCTGTGGAGGAGGAGCCGGAGCTTGAGCAGGAGAAGGAGCAGGAAATCGAGGAGGTAACGCCGCCCGAGGAGACGGTCGACATCGTCGTGGACACACCGGTCGTCAACTCCGTAGACGTGTCGCAGCCTACCGCTACTCCGGTCAACGAGCCGGTGTCGGTGAAGCCTGCGTCGCAGGACTCCGTAGCCCTCATAAAGTCGCCGATAAGCATGAAGTCCATGACGGGCTCGCGCAATCCGGGCTCGATCGGCGCCATGACCCGCGGAGGCGGCCTGTACGGAGACCCCACCACCGAGGCGGCCGTGCTGAAGGCCCTGCGTTGGCTCAAGAAGACGCAGCAGTCCAACGGCAGCTGGAAGCCGGCGCCCATCGCCAACACGGGGCTTGCGATTCTCGCGTTCCTCGCCCATGGCGAGACTCCGGCGTCCAAGGAGTTCGGCTACACGGTAGAGAAGGCGCTCCAGTTCCTGATTGAATCTCTTGTGAAGAAGAAAGACTCGACAGGCGAGGAGATCGTGACCTTCAAGGGCACCGACGGCAACGAGTATGCGACGCTTATCGCGACCTACGCGCTTTGCGAGGCCTACGGCATGACGAAGAACCCGAATACGAAGATCGTCGCCATGCAGACCCTCCAGCGCATCGTCGACCACCAGTCGCCGACGGGCGGGTGGGACTACAAGATGCTCAAGACCTCGACCCGCGACGACGTTTCATACGCAGGCTGGGCCCTGCAGGCCCTCAAGGCCGGCAAGATGGCCGGTCTCCACCCGAATGGCCTTGACGAGTGCATCAAGAAGGCCGTAAAGTGCCTCAAGTCGAGGAACTTCAAGAACGGCGGCTTCAACTACACCGCAGGCGGCAACCCGACCGGCCTTACCGCCACGGGGTGCCTCGCCATGCAGCTTCTCGGCTACATGAACGAGCCCGAGGTCAAGGCCGCGCTCGACACCATGAGGGAGTGGAAGCCGAGCTTCACGGGAGAGAAGGGGAAGAAGCTCACAGAGGGACTCCCGACCCACAACCCGCAGTATTACTGCTACTACGCTTCGCAGTGCAAGTACCAGGCCGGCATGTGCCAGGGCGCAACCCCCGCCAACGTAAAGTCCTGGCAGGACTGGAACGTCGCCATGAAGCAGCTTTATCCGAAGACCATAAAGACGCTTCCCGAGACCATCGAGGGCACCGACGGCAAGCCGAAGGCGATTGGATACTGGCCAATGGTGGCCGAGGAGACGTGCAAGAGCGCAGGCGACACGATGTCCACCTGCCTTTGCGCCTTGCAGCTCATGGTCTATTACCGCTATCTTCCCACCACCCAGACGAAGGCCGCGAAGGCCATTACCTCGGGCGGCGAATCCGAAAAGGGCGGGAAGAAGAAGGCACAGGACGTCGACGTCGAAGTCGACATCTGACGGAAGTCTGCCGTGAGGTTCCCTCTCTTCCTGGCGCTAAAGTACCTCAAGCCGAAGCGCTCCGTCGCATCGGTGATAACGTTTGTGTCGGTTACGGGCGTCATGCTCGGAGTCGCCGTCGTCATAATCGTCCGCAGCGTGATGACCGGTTTCGGCGACATCTGGGAGGAGAAGATACTCGACTTCAAGCCGCACATATCGCTTGTGCCTTCGAGCGGAGCCGTGATTTCCGGCGAGGACGAGATCGCCGCGTCGCTTCGGAAGATTCCGGGCGTTACGTGCGTGACGCCGGAGATCGATACCCGCATACTTCTCTCGCACCGCGGCAGGGTGCTCGCGCCTGTCATTCTCGGCGTGGAGGGGGAGGACTTCCGCAGCGCGTATCGCGTAGGCAGTCCGCGCGCCGGCACGTTCGACCTTGAAGGCGACTCGCTTGTCATAGGGGCCGCCGCTGCGCGCAAGCTCGGCGTGTGGGTCGGCGATGAAGTGACGGTGTATTCCCCGAAGACGCTCGCCTCGCGCGACGAGGTGTTCCTCCCCCTCAAGTGGAAGATCGCGGGGATATTCTCCTGCGGGCAGCACGACTACGACTCCGGCTATGTCGTAGCTTCCCTTCCGAACGTCAGGGACCTCATGGGGATGGAGAGCGGCGTCTTTGCAATACACGTGAAGACCGACAGGCCCACGGACCCGGAGCGGTTCGACGCCATCGTCTCCGAGGCCGTGAAGAGGTCAGGCGGGCGTCTGCGCGCGATAACCTGGCGGGAGGCCGACCGCGAGATATTCAACGCGCTTGCAGTGGAAAAAAACATGACGGCGCTCTTGCTTTCGCTCATATCGATAGTCGCCGTCTTCTGCGTGATGAACACCCTGCTCGTGCTGACCGTGCAGAAGACGCCGGAAATAGGGCTTATGAAGGCGCTTGGCTTCGGGAAGCGCGAGATAATGAGCGTTTTCGTGGTGCACGGAATGATACAGTGCTGCCTCGGGATCGCCCTCGGGCTTGCCGCGTCGTGGGCAGTCCTCTCGAATCTCCAGAACATAGTCGAATGGCTGGCGAGGATGGGCCTTGAGGTATTCCCCGCGTCGGTCTACGGCCTTGCCGCGATACCCCACAGGCTTATCGTCTCCGACATTTTCTGGGTCGTGGGCCTCGTGTTCGTGTTCGGTCTTCTCGCATCGCTCGCGCCGGCCCTTTTCGCGGCGTCAAAGGACCCTGTCAGGGCCCTCAACCAGCAGGGGAGCTGACGATATGGTTACGCTTGGCGCAATAGACCTCAAAAAGACGTTCCGCGTGCCGGGGCAGAAGCCCATAGAAGTCCTAAGGGGCGTGAACTTCTCCGTGTTTCCCGGCGAGAAAGTCGCAATCGTCGGGCGCAGCGGAGCGGGGAAATCGACTCTTCTCAACATTCTTGGCGGCCTTGAAAAGGCGACTTCGGGAACGGTCACGCGGCCGGGGAACATAGGGTTCGTCTTCCAGCAATACCATCTCATGCCGGAGCTTACCGTCGCCGAGAACGTCCTTTTGCCGGCGATGTCGGCGAAATACGCAAGGGCCGGGGGATCGGTCGTCTTTGCGCGCAGGAGGGCGGCCGAGCTCCTTGAGCGCGTCGGGCTCGCCGCGCGCTCCCGCCATCTTCCCTCGGAGCTTTCTGGCGGCGAGATGCAGAGGGTGGCGCTCTGCCGCGCCCTCGTCACCGACCCGAACCTCGTCCTTGCAGACGAGCCCACGGGCAACCTTGACGCATGGACCGGCTCCGGGATACTGAAGATGCTGACGGAGCTTTCGTCAGGCAGGCAGGATTTTTCGCTAGTGATGGTCACGCACTCTCCCGATGCCGCGGCCATCTGCGACAGGACTCTCACGCTGGAAAACGGAAAACTGTCGGCCGCAGGCTGACGCACCAAGTCAAAGGAGGTAAACAATGGGCATATTCAAGGCATACGACATACGCGGAGTATACGGGACCGAGCTAAAGGAGGACGACTTCTACAGGATCGCCCGTGCGTACGCGAGGTTCTGCGGGATTTCCGGCAAAGGCCGGGTCGTCGTCGCGCGCGACTGCCGCAAGTCGAGCGATTCGCTCTTCGCGGCGTTTTCGCAGGGGCTTGTGGACGAGGGCGTGGACGTAATCGACATTGGGCTTGCCTCTACGCCTATGAGCTACTTCGCCAATTCCCTTTTCAAGGCGGACGGCAGCGTGATGATAACGGCTTCGCACAACACGAAGGAATGGAACGGCTGCAAGCTCTGCAAGGCGAACGCAGTCCCCATCTCCGGCGCGACGGGCATCAAGGACATCGAGCGCATCGCAGCCGGAATCACGCCCGGCGATCCGCCTGCGGGAGCGGGATCGGTAAGGAAGGAGGATGTCTCCAAGGCCTATGCCGAGCATGTCGGGAAGTTCGCCCACATGAAGCGCCCCCTGCACCTCGCCCTTGACTTCGCCAACGGCATGGGCATCGCCGAGTCGGCGGCCTTCGCCGGCTCCGGGATGACATACGACGCCCTTTACGGGGAATACGACGGAGACTTCCCCAACCACGACGCGAACCCGCTCAAGCGCGAGACCCTGGCGGACCTCCAGGCGCTTGTCAAGGCCAATCCCGGCAAGTACGACTTTGCCGTTGCGTACGACGGCGACGCCGACCGCGCGGGCTTTCTCGACGAGAAGGGCGACATCATACCGATGGATTTCGCAACCGCCCTCATCGCCAAGGACCTCATAGCGTCGAACCCGGGGGCCGTGTGCTTCTACGACCTGCGTTCCTCGAAGGTGTGCGAGGAGACCATCGCCGCCGCCGGAGGCAAGCCGATGATGAGCCGCGTCGGGCACTCCTTCATCAAGGAGCAGATGAGGGCGAACGACGCGATATTCGCGGGCGAGCTTTCCGGCCACTACTACTTCAAGGCGAATTCCACGGCCGAGTCCTCGGCGATGGCCACGTTCGCGATGGCCAACATCGTCTCGGCGTCGGACAAGCCCCTTTCCGAGCTTGTGCGTCCGCTCGCGAAGTACAGCCAGTCCGGGGAGATCAACACGAAGACGTCCGTCCCGCCCGCCCAGATCCTCGAGAAGATCAAGGCGACGTATTCAGGAAAGTGCAGGGTCTTCGAGCTTGACGGCGTCTCGGTTGACGCGTGGGAGACCGAGGGCTACTGGGCGAATGTCAGGATGTCAAACACGGAACCGCTCGTTCGGCTCAACCTCGAGGGCAAGACAAAGGAAATAATGGAGGCCAAGCGTGACGAATATCTCGCAATCATCCGTTCTTAAGGCGGTGATGGCCGCGCTCGCCGCGGCGATTCTCGGCTGCGATCCTGGGGACGGCTCGAAAGAGCTTGACGCAGGCCGCGCTGCATACGAGGCGAGGGACTTCAAGAAGGCCGAGAAGCTTTTCCTCAAGAGCTCTCAGCTTGCGCCGCAGAAGGCCGACTCGTTCGTCTATCTTGCGCGCATAAAGCTCGACCTCGGCGAGATTGAAGAATCTCGCAACTGGATCGGCAAGGCTGCCGAACTTGCCGGCGAGGCCGCCGACGTCCGGCTTCTCGGCGCCCAGATAGCGTGGCACCTCAAGGACTACGACCGTGCGGCGAAGCTCTTTACGCTTGTCGCCGACGACGCTAAGCTCCCTCCGGAAACCGTCTCAGAGGCGTGGGCCGGGCTTGGAATCGTGGAAATGACGCGTGGCGCTTCGCACCTTGCGCGCGTCGATTTCCTGCGGGCAATCAGGATTGACAGCAAAAACGCCGCGGCATGGTACCATCTCGGGCTTCTCTACCGCGACGCGCCGTTCGGCTATCTCGAAGCCGCGCTTGAGCAGATGGAGATATTCGTGCGCCTCGACACCACGGCGTCGCCTCGCGTCCAGAAGACCCAGCGCACGATCATACCTGGGCTCAAGGAGTCCATAGCGCGCGCGACGGCGGAGCGGCCGGGCGCTGGCAAGCGCAATAGCACTCTATGCGCTTCCGCGATCTCAAAGGCCGAGGCGGCATGGAAGAAGGGCGCGTACAAGGACGCCCGCCAGGCGTACCAGGAGGCGCTCTCGGCCGACGCGCTGTCGTATCCGGCGGCGCTTGGGCTTGCGAAAGCGTATCTAAAGACGGACGCCACGAAAGACGGCCAGCGCAAGGCCCTTGACTACTACAGGCAGGCCTGCGTTCTGCGGCCGGGAGCCGTATCGACGTTTCTTGCTGCCGGCGAGCTTGCGGCCAAGCTCGGGTTCTATGCGCAGGCCGTTGAATTCCACTCACGCGCAGTTGCGGCGAATCCGTCCTCAATCCCCGCCATAGACGGCCTCATAAAGGCCCTGCGAAAGGTCGGCGGGCGCCAGAAAGAGGCGGCGGCATACCAGTCATACCGCGACAGCATCTCCAAGCCGAAGGGGAAATAGCGCTTGGAACTGTCCGTCCTCGACTATGTAGTGGCTGCAGTCTCGATTGGGTTTGCGGTCGCGGGGCTGTTCATCGGCTTTTCCGGAGCCCTCGGGATGCTTGCCGGCGGCGTGGCGGCGGCTGTCGTCGGGAAGTTGGCGTGGGCGCTGTCGGCTGGCTTTCTCTCGGAGGACTGGTTGAGGGCCATAGCGGTTCTTGTAGCCTCCCTATTGTCGTTTGGGCTTGTGCGCCTAGTGGTGAAAAAGGTGGCTCATGGTCTTGTTGCACAGCCTGCGGACGCCATTTTAGGCGCAGTTACCGCCTTTGTCGTCGGCTTTTGCCTGTCGGCGGGGGGGACGTGGCTTTTTTGCCAACTTGGCTTTTGCGGCGAGCTGAAGTCTGTCATACTTGAAAGAGTCCTCAGTTTTTCAGGTGTATGATTTTCTGCGCGGCGGCGGCTCGTCTGCTGGACGGCGCTATGGAATAATAAGGGAATGAACATCGCGATTCTGGCATTGGCGACGGCAGCAACTGTCAACTTCGACTCTGATATCGGGCGCATGCGCCCGGAGTTGCATAGTTCCGGGTTTGGGCCACAGATTTGCTCCTGTCCGCAGGAGACCATCGACTCGATAAAGCCCATGGGGTTCAAGGCGTCGCGCACCCACGACTGGGCGCTCATCAACCCGAACGAGCGCGTCTGTGACTACTTCCACATCTTCCCGCTCATGCACCTTGACGTGAAGGACCCGAAGAACTACGTGTTCGGCCCTACGGACTACCTCCTCAAGCGCACACGCGAGGAAGTCGGTCATGACGTATTTTTCCGCCTCGGCACGTCCATCGAGCATTCCGGGCCGAAGGTTCACTTCAATTCGCTTATCCCCGAGGACTTCGACAAGGTGGCCGAGATATTCGCCGCCACGGTGCGCCACTACAACAGGGGCTGGGCGGACGGACACGAGTGGGGCATCAAGTACTGGGAGATATGGAACGAGCCTGACGGTCACAACAACATGTGGTGCCTGCCGGACGGCGACGGCGGCGTCGGCGCGACGGAAGGCGAGCGCGCGGCGGACCAGGTCGCCCGCTATGCCAGGCGCCGCGATCTGTTCGCCAAGTTCTTCGTGACCGCGCTCAAGCGCATTAAGAGCGAGTTCCACGACGTAAAGGGCGTCCCGTCGGGAGCGGAAGTCTATGTCTGGGTGCATGACCACGAACGCGACTTCGAGCGCATCCCGATTCGGATGATTGGGAACCATCTGCTGCTGAAGAAGGCCGACGGCAACAGCGCGGCGTTCTCCGTCTGGTTCTAACCTCTGCATGAATTGCTCGGGGTGCTACCCCGCAATTTGTCTGATCTGTGCCCAAACTGTGCCTTTTTTGCGGCACTCCATTGACTTCATTGCGGACGTGTGCGATAATACGCCGCGACACCGACTTCAAGAGGATTCACACATGCGCAACCTATTTTTCAATCACCATCTGGCAGGGCTTGCTTTCGTTGCCTATGCCATCGCAGTTCTCTCGCCATCATGCGCCCAGGCCGCCAAACCGCGAAAAGCCAAGACACCTCTGCCGCCCGCCGCGCCAGTCGCAGCCGCGCCTGACTTTGCGCAGTGGAAGGTATGGAACTACAAGAACCGCCTTGGCATCGAGACGGGCCGCGACGCCGACGGTGCGTACTTTCTCGCACTTCACGGTACCACAAACCGGGCCGACAAGGCTTGGAGCATGTCGTCGCCGCAACTTGCAATCCCAGACGGCGCACATGAGTTCGTCGTGTCCGTGGAGATCAAGTGCGAATGGGCCATCAAGGATCACGGCAAGGCTGGCGACAAGGCCGAAAATGCGATTGCCTGGTTTGACGGTGCCGGGAAGAAACTGTCGTCGCAAGGCATGCCGCACATGGCGACAGGCGGATCGAGCGGATTCGAGAAAATCCGCGAATGGGGGAAGATCCCCGACGGCGCCAAGTCCTGCAAAGTAAAATTCGGTTTCAACTCTCCTGACTTGAAGGGCGGGGAAACGGCAACCTACCGGGCTTTCTCGTTTGAAACCGTGCCGGAGGGCCAGTCGCGTGCGGCGGAGTTCGAGGCCGCCTATCGCGACAACGCCTGCCTTCGTGAAACGTTCATGAAGCGCGGCCCTGCGACACCGCCAGCCGCCCCGCCGCCGGGCGGTGCGGTCGGCCCGTCCGTGACGCTCCGCGACGATGGCTTCGTGCTCGTGGACGGGAAGCCCTTCTTCCCGATCGGCGTCTATAACGTAAAGCATGCCACGGTCAACAGCAACAGTCTCGACATCGCGTTTGCCGATCTCAAGGCCGCTGGCTTCAACATGGCCCAGACGTATGTCGACGCCTACGCCCCTGAATTCGTGGAGGCGGCGAAGAAGCACGACATGAAGCTCTGGGTGAGCGCGCGCAGGCTCGACGAGCGGTTCTATGACGTCGGTCGGCGCAACCCGCAGATTCTCGCCTGGTATGTCGGCGACGACTCGTCCCACAGCGTGCCCCCTCTCGCCATGCGCGACAACTGCGCGGCGATCAAGGCGGCAGACCCTCTGCGCCTCACGTGCCAGGCGGACTCCCTCAAGGCATCCGAGCCGCTTTCCAACTACGCGGCCTATGTGACGTACTCGGACGTGTTCATGCCGGAGATCTATCCCGTCTACGGGCACAAGGGCGACAAATCCGACGCGACGTGCGTGGCGCGCGTCATCATGGACATGAAGTGCGTCGCGTCCGACGTCCGGCAGTTCAACGACGGCCGTCCGCGCGGGTGCTGGCCGATCATACAGTATTTCAGCGGATGGAACAAGTGGTTTCACTTCCCCACGCGGGAACAGCTGTTCGCGATGACGTGGGCGTCCGTCGTGCATGGCGCGCATGGCGTCATGTACTTCATCTACAGCGGAACGAGCGTCAACAGGAAGACGGGGCTCAAGAACTGCGGCATCACCGAGACGCCTGAGACGTGGAAGAACATCTCCGACCTCGCCACGCAGCTGAAGGAGTGGTCGCCTATCATCATGGAGCGCACGCCACGCGAGCAGCCGAAGGTTGAAATCCTTGCAGGCCCGAAGCGCGATCCGCTCGACGTGGATGCTTCCGTCACATGCCTCTACAAAGTCCACGACGGCAAGGGCCGCCTCATCGCGGTCAACGCATGCCCCGAGCCCGTGACGGCGAAGATCGCGCTTCCCGGCAGCGAGACGGTCGAGAAGGCGTTCGCGCCATTCGAGGTTTTTCTGAAGTAACCAAAGGAGCGCAAACATGAACATCAAGTCAATCGTGCTGTCTCAGTTCGCCGTTGTTGTCGGTGGTCTCGCCTTCGCGGCGGACACCACGGACTATTCGACATACGTTCAGTTTCTGCGCACGGAAACAAGCGAAAGCGACTATGGCTTCAGTCGCAAGGCAGCATGGAGCGATAACGCGGCTCCAGGTCCCGGCAAGAAGTATTATGTGCCGCGTGGCAAGGTGATTGCGTCGGAGTATTCGTCTGACGATCCGCGGACGTTCAAGGGCGACGAACTGGCGATAGCCGGCGGATTCCTGCATGCCAGGGCTGCCGCAAAGACGACGAAAGTGCCCGTGCTGGCGTTTTGCGACGGCGGCTATTTCACGTTCGGAGCCAACGATGTCAACGCCGGGCGAGGCACATTTTCCGCGCCTTGCACGATCATCCGCTCCACGAGCGATCCGGCTCAGCTTCGCTTTCCAACGGAAACGACCAAGTCGAACCGTCCGAAGCTGCAATTGGACGTCTACGGCGAGGCGGACGCCGAGTTTGAGTTCGTGAACACGGGCAGCGGATCGAGCACGATAGGATACAACTTCGAGGGTGCGCTCACAAACTACCTCGGCACGATGACGATTGCAGACGGTGCCTGCCCCAAGTTCACGTTGGCGGGCAACACCATCCCCGCGACGCTCAAGGTTCGCGGCGGCGGCATCTTGGACATGTCGCTCTTTTCGTCCGATCTCACCGTCGGCACGCTCGCGTGGTCGGACGGCGGCGTCCTTTCATTTTCGGTGACGACGGAGGGATACGCCAAGGTCGTTGTCACGAACGCGCTTCAGGTTTCGGGCTCGCCGCGCCTGAAAATCACAGGCCTTTCCGTCGGCGCCGGAACGCCGCCCGTCTATCCGCTTCTGACGCTCGCGGGGCCTGCGGCGGAAGACGTGCCCGACCTTTCGTGTGTTGTCGGAACGCCCGTCGTCGGACCGCTGCCACATTGGCGGCTCGTCGTGACGGCGAATGGCGACGGCACGAAGACCGTGTCGGCGACATACAAGGAAATCGTCACGCTCGCTCGCGAATATTCCAGCACCACGAAAGAATACTCCGCATTCTATACGGGCAATGAAGGCTACTGGTCGAACAATGCGTTCCCGCAGTCTGGCTATGACTACTACATCAGTTCGAACATGTTATGGTATTCGGGCGGCCCCGCGTCGTTTGCCGGCGACTCGTTCACGATTGCGCCAGCCAAGACAGTGCGATGCGCACGCAGTGTCACGGTGAACGATCTCAACTTCGGCGGCGGCACCTGGATGTTCATGGGCGCCAACGCGTCGTATCTCCGCGGTAAGGTCACCGTCTGGCCAGGTTCCGCCAACTTTTCCGGCTACAACGGGAATACCCTGACCATTGATGCGCCGATCGGCGGGGAAGGAGACCTTACCTTCACGATGTACACCGGAATCGCGAAGCCTGGCATCTCATACGTCCTATCGGGCGACAATTCGGCGTTTGAAGGCAAGGTGACGATTACCACGCCCGTCTATGCGGGCGCCAGCGGCAAGCCGGCCGTGCCGGACATGGACAGCGGCTACTACACCAAAGTGCGGATCACTGACGGCAACAGCCTTGGCGGCGCATATGCGGGTAGCGACGGCTGGCGCGCCGTCACGCTTGAAAAGCAAAGTCGGCTCATCGTGGCAAACGACGTGACGCTTGCGGAGCCGACGCGCGGCCTCTTCGTTTCCCGCACGGGATACGTGTCGGTGGCCGACGGCGCGACGTTGGCGCTTGAATGCCCGTTTACGCTTGGCGGAGAACTTGTGAAGCTCGGCGGCGGCACGCTGTCGCTTGGCGGGCAACTTGCGTTTGCTGATGGCAACCCGGCGACGGAACCGACTGCGGAGACAAACCGTCTTATCGTGTCGGAAGGTACGCTGAGGGTCGCGTCCACGAATGCCTGCAACGGTCTCGCAATATCCTTTGCGGCAGGCACGCGCCTAGAGATCGGTGTGGAGCCGGGCGACGATGCGTTGAGGACATACGGGCTCTATGACGTTGCGTGGGACGCGCCGATCTCGCTTGCAGAGGGAATGGAAGCGCTACCGGTCAGGTTCAGCAATCCGCCCACTCCCGTGTCGGGCACGCTTCGGCTGGGGATCTGCACGCTCAATCCGACTGCCGCCGCTGCGTTCACGCCGGAGTCCTTTGACGTTGCACGCGTCCCGAAAGCCTTGACCAAGGTCGTTCGCGTGGAAAACAGGGACGGGGAAGACAACCTTGTCTCGGTCACGTTCGCATGCGACCTGACTCCCAAGGGCTTCATGTTGCTCGTTCTGTGAGAAACACGCCAACACCGGCTTCTCTTCCGTTCCGGATTGATAGCAACCTGGCCACGCCGCTTGCCGACCAGGTGGCGGACGGGCTGCGCACCTGCATACGCTCCGGATGGTTCAAGGCGGGCGACATCCTGCCGTCGCTGGCCGAGCTCATGGCCGCGCTCAACATAAGCCAGCGTGTCGCCCGCGATGGAATAATGAAACTTGCGGCGGAAGGCCTGGTCATTGTAAGGCCACGCTCTGGCAGCCGGGTCCTTTCCTCTGGCGAAACCGCCACGCGCGGGCGGATTCTCGCCATATTCTCGGAGAAGGAGCGCGTCTCGTATTACGCCGCGACGTTGGCGGCGGAAATCGAGCGCCTCGTGCGGGCGGCCGGATACGACTTCGAGTCGGCCCGCACGCCATTCAAGCCGAACGGCGACCACGATCTCGCGCCGATTTCGTCGCTCCTGCGCTCGCCGTTCGACCTCGTGACTTCCCTCTACGCGCCAGTCAAGGCTGAACGCCTTATTGCGGCGTCTGGCATCCCATACATCCCAATTTGCTCGCCGCGCCCCGTTCCCGGCGTGGCGATGATGCTCTCGCGCGATTTTGACGCCGCCGTAGCCGCGTTCGTCGCCCGCTGCGTCGCGCTCGGCGTGCGAACCGCCTGGGTTGCAACCTACGACAAGTGCGAGTCGCATGTGGCCTTCGCCAGCGCACTGGCGGATGCCGGCATAGACATGGAATGGCAGCGCATCCCGCCGCACTTCGGCTTCGGATACCTCGAGGCGATCGAATCCGCCGGAAAGAGCGATGCGATGCGGAGGCTGACGTCAGGTGCGCCGCGTCCTGACGTGGTTGTGGCCATTGACGACTACTACCTGCGCGGCATTCTCGCTGCGCTGGCTGCGCTCCGGCTTCGCATTTCGAAGGACATACGCATTGCGGGGCTGGTCAACAAGGGCTTTTGTCCGTCTTCGCCTGTTCCGCTCGCGAGCTTTGTGGTAGACGCCCGGCACGATGCCAGGCAGATCGTCGCGGTAATCCAGGCCTACCTTGCCGAGCGGAAGCGTCCAAAGTCGCCCGCCAGCGTAGTCACGTTCTGCGACGGCCCCAGCCTTGGCTGACAAGACGATTGGGGAACTCTTGGACTTGCGAAGGCGTATCTGAAGACGCGAATCCATCCTCCATCCCTGCCATCGACGGCCTGATAAAAGCCCTGCGAAAGGTCGGCTGGCGCCAGAAAGAGGCCTTTGTCGTCGGCTTTTGCCTGTCGGCGGGGGGGACGTGGCTTTTTTGCCAACTTGGCTTTTGCGGCGAGCTGAAGTCTGTCATACTTGAAAATGTCCTCAGACTCGTCGCCGCATGATTTTTCTGCGCCAAGTTCCATTTTAGCGTTTTTTTTGGTATAATTCACTAAGAGAATTTGAATAAGGGACATATCATGAGAAGTAAAGCCATTTTCATGTTGGTGGCGTTGCTTGCGTTTGGGTTTGCCGCGCAGGCGTCGCCGGTTTCGGAATATGAGGCCAGACTTGTCGCGCGGGCGTTTGCACGCAGTGGCGAACGCTTAGGCGTGCGCCTTGGCCAGACCGTCGAGAAGACGCGGCTTTTCGCCCTTACGAACGGAGCCTCGTTCCTTTCGGTAAGGATGAACGGCGGCAGCACGATATTCCTTTCCGGCGACAGCGACGACGAGCCGATTGTCGCGATGTCGCCTGTTGACGTGTCGGAGCCGGCGGTCGGCTCTCCGCTGCGCGATCTTCTTGAAAGGGACATGACGACTCGCCTGCGCTCCCGGAAAAGCCAGCAGTCTGCGACGCCGTCTGCTTATTCGTTAAAGGCCAGGCGCCGGTGGCAGCGCCTTTTGCGCGACGGCGCGACTATAGACGCGGCGGGCGGAAGCCGCGTGCCCGCCAGCTCCGTAGAGCCGACCGACCTGCGCGTTGCCGCGCTCGTCAAGTCGAAGTGGGACCAGTCCGGCCACGGCGAGAACCTCTATACCCCGAATCATTACGTCTGCGGCTGCGTTGCCACGGCGATGTCCCAGATCATGCGCTACTGGGCCTATCCGGTAAACGAGGTCACGGCTTTCACGAGATTCGATTGTGCGGTTGACGGCGTCTTAACGCCGATGACCGCGAAGGGCGGCGTATATGACTGGGCGAACATGCCGCTTGTGCCGGAGACGGCGATGTCGCAGATAGAGCGCGAGAGCATCGGCAAACTGACATACGACTGCGGCGTGTCAGTTGCGATGGACTGGGGGGCTGCCGGCAGTGGCGCCATGACAAGCGATGTCGGAGACGCCCTCAAGGCCTATTTCGGCTATGCCAATGCGGCAGTCTGCCAGAGCGCCGATCTTTCGACCGACGAGTCCGCCCGCCAGAAATACGTGTATGCCCCAATTGACGCGGGATTGCCTGTGCAACTTGGCATAAGCGCGAACGGGAAGAACGGCCATTCCATCGTAGGAGACGGCTACGGCTATATAGACGGCGTTTCGTACGTGCACCTCAACATGGGCTGGTCTGGAGCGGGCGACGTATGGTACCACCTGCCGGACATTACTTACGTAGCGACGACGGGCGGATTCGAATACGAGGCCGACACCGTCAACACCTGCGTCTACAACATTTCTCCTCTCAGCACCGGCGTGGTGCTCTCGGGCCGCACGCTGGACGACGAAGGGGTGCCGGTGCCTAACGCCACGATACAGGTCTTCAAGGCGGGAACCGACGAGCTCGTGACCACGGTGACCGGCAACGCCAACGGCGTATATGGCGCAATGCTCCCGCCAGACGCCGAATACGAGCTTGTCGCCACCGCAGACGGCGTTTCCGGAGATGCCGTCTTCCACCTTGGAAGCGAGAACTCCTGGGGTAACGACTTTGAGCTTGGGACGCCGTCGGTGCGCGTCATCACCTCGGACATGTCGGTCACAAACGAGTACTCGTCGCTGAACAAGGCGTTGAGGGAGTCGGCGGCGATAGAGAATCCCATGGTGGAGATATTCGCCCCGACGGTCCTTCGCAGAAGCGTCGTAGTCACCAACGGCTGCACGGTCATTGCGACGTCGTGGACGAACGACGTTCGCCGCATGGGCGGCGATCCCCTGCCCTCTATTACCGTTGACGGCGCGACCGTTGTGATGTCAAACGTGCTTTTCGCGGCGTCTTCGACTACGCCTGTCTTTGCCGTGAACGGAGGTGTGGCGGCTTTTGCCGGCGTCACGGCGGTCAGCGAGCTGCTGTCGGTTGAGACTTCGGACGGCGGCGTGTTCGCCATCGCCGGAGAGATGGACGGCGGCGTGCAAGTCGTCGCGGAGGGCGCCATGACGAACGGAGCCGTGTTCGGCGTTGCCCTGTGCGACTTGGCCACGGCTGCGGCCAATGCCGCGAAGATCATCAATCCGGATGACTTCTCGCTCGGAGGCGAGGCGTTTGACGATCCCGTGAGCGGAAATGTGCTTTTGCGGTGGGCCAAGGTTCCCGTCCATCCGTCTGCGGCCGTAGTGCGTAATGTGGACGATGCAGGCACGACGAATTACTTCCGTAGCGTTGACGAGGCGATGTCTTCCAACGCGACGGAGATTGTCCTGCAAAAGGGCGCGAGGTTCACGGCGAAGTTCCAGCCTGAGGTGTCGGTCGTGATTAGGAGCGTCAACGGCGCCGTGCTCAAGGCGGGGCCCAAGGCCCAGATATCCGTTGCGTCCGGCGTTACCGCGACGTTCGAGGACATCAAAGTCTGCGAGTTCAAAGGCACCGATTCGTTGCTCGTAGTTGACGGCGGAACGGTTGAGCTGGGCTCTGGAGTGGTTTTCGAGAATATCCTCACGCGCAATTCCGTCAGGGTAAACGACAGAGGTCTTCGCTATGGTCCAATCGTCGTAAAGTCTGGTGGCTCTCTTGTCATGTTCCCCGGTGCGGCCATAACTGGTTGCCGCGCGGAGTCTGACCAATCCAACGAGTCCGGTGGGTACGGCGGCGGCGTATATGTCTGCGAAAACGCAGTGTTTGACATGAGGGGCGGCGCGATATCCAACTGCTACGCCGAGGTTTCCGGCGGCGGCGTGTACGCCGACAGAAATGCGACGATCAGGCTTTCTGGAGACGCGACGATTGCGGGTAATGTTGCGAAGGTGGGGAACAATCCTTCTGCAGAGGACGACATTCGCCGGAAATCCAGCGCCAACGTGCTTGTCTGCGGTGTGCTTTCAGGGCGCATCGGCATCGCGGATACCTCTACACTGACCAACCAAACCGACGGAGCGGTGTTTGCGTGCGCTGATGGGGTTTCGGCCGCAGACATGGCCGCTTCCGCCGCGGCGTTCTATTGTACGGATCCCTTGACGAAAGAGGGGTTTGAGAGGCATGCGGCGCTTTCCGGCGACGGAGGCTCTCTCGTTTGGGAAATCACGGAAGCCGAGTATGGACCAGTCCCGGTCGAGCCACTTTACGATGACGATGGATACATCACAAATGCCGTCGCCCGCTCGATTTTGCCAGGTGGCAGTGCCACGAACTACTGGGTGACTCTATCCGATGCGTTCCAATCCCTTTCGGGCGACGCCGTGATCGAGCTTCTTTGCCACACGGCCTTTTCCGAGAACATAGTCGTCTCGAACTCCGTGACGTTGCGTACGGCCGAAGACAGCTACGTTTTCCCGGCAAGCGCAACGGTCGGCCGTTCAGACGATTGCAGCTTCGTCGTGCCCGCTGGCGGTGCGCTTACGGTTGAAAACGTGGGCTTCTATGGCGATGACTTTGACTATGTCGCGTTTACCTGGTCCGAGGGCAATTGCCGTCTCTTCGACGTCAATGGAGGCTTCCTGCGCCTTGACGGCGCGTTTGTGAGCGATGTTTACGGCCTTGAGGACCGCGCGTCGGCGGCCATAGTCGCGTACAACGGCGCGACGGTCGAGCTTTGCGGCGGAACGCAGATTGGATATTGCTACAACTCCTTCGTGGACGAAAACGTGAACGCCGGTGCGGCTGGCGGTGTAATAGTGGAAGGCGAGGGGTCCGTCCTCAAGCTCCTTGGCTGCTCGATAACGAATTGCTACGCACGTAAAACGGGCGGCGTCTTCGTCGGCAACAAGGCCGAAGTCCGTGTTTCCGGCGACGTGACAATCAAGGACAACTACTGCGACGACATCAACAGCGGCGGCTGCATGGTTATTGCGGACGATGCAAAGCTCTACCTCGACGGCAAGCTAACCGGGCGCGTCGGATGCATGGAGGGCGTGGGCGGAGACACGAACGTGTTTGGCGTTGTTGCGAGCACTGCGCCAGGTGTCGCGGAGTCCGCGACGAATTTCGTCCACGACGTCACGCACGCGCGCGGATCGGTTTCCGGGTCCGATCTTGTGTGGAACATCGAAGGGCGCACGCTTGTCGCCATTCCGGTGTTCCCGGCCCAGGAGTTCACTTACGACAAGACCGAGCACGTCTTTGCGACTGACGGCGACGGATACGTAGTCGAGAACGCCAGCGGCGTTAATGCCGGAGACTATGTCGCCTATGCGAGGCTTGCCGACGGGTGCGTCTGGGAAGACGGAACTACCGGAGTAAAGTCCTATGACTGGTCGATAGCGAAGGCTGTCCTTTCGGTAGCTGCCGACAACGCCGAAAAGACAGAGGGAGAAGCCGACCCGCTGGAATTCTCGTACACTGTGACAGGCGTGGTTGACGGGGACAGCGCAGAATCAGTGATATATGTCGCTCTTGTGCGCGAGCCTGGCGAGGAGCCGGGAGAATACGAGATAACGTACTGGTATTATGCGGTGAGCTCAAACTACTCGTTCGACCCCGAGACTTCGTTTACGCCAGGCGTCTTCACTGTTAAGCCGGATGACAGCGGCCTCTTGCCGGAGCTCGCCCCGGGATCGTCGCTTGATGACATTATCGCAGCCCTGGAGAACTCCGGGGTGTCCGATCCCAAGGTGCTGGCGGCTGTAGAGGCATATTATGCCGCAGATCCCGATGGCGCGGTGGCGTTGTATAATTCGTTCAGCACATGGGCAAAGAACTCGTCGTCTGGCGCTTCGGCCGTTTGCAGCAGTGAAAAGGCCTGGGTTTCCTATGAATTCGGGGCGGATTCGCTCTTTGAGAACGATCCGACTGTCGTCGTGACGTCGATGTCGGTCCAGGATCCTTCCTCGGCATCGATGAGGGTTACGCTTGTCGTGAAGGACGGTGACGCGGAGAAGGTCGTAGATCCGGAGTCTGTCGCCGCTCTGTTCAGGATGTCAACCGACCTCGTTACCTGGTCGGACGATCTCACTGCCGAGGTCAACCCAGACGGTTCCTATACCGTAAGCCCGAAGGACCCAACGCTCAAGAGCGCGTTTATAACGCTCAAATATTGAAAATAACTTTCAACGGATATAAAAATGGGATTGCTAAACTGGCTAAGGCGCACAAAGACCAAGCGCGAGATAATCGTAAACGTAGAGAAGCTTGAAACGAGGGTCGCCGTGATAGAGAACGGTCGGCTTGAGGAGTTCATGGTGGAGCATCCGGAGGAGGAGCGGCTGGTCGGCTCCATCTTCAAGGGGCGGGTGCAGAACCTTGAAAACGACCTCCAGGCCGCGTTCGTGGACATCGGCCTCAAGAAAAACGCCTTCCTGCACTATTGGGACATGGTGAGCGACGCAGATGCCCTCCTTGACGACGAGGAGGAGCGTTCTCGCCAGGAGAAGCGCGGCGGAAAGAAGTCGAACCGCCTCTCCGACGCCGAGATCGCCAAGCGCTTCCCGCCGGGATCCGAGATAATCGTGCAGGTGACGAAAGGGCCGATTTCCACCAAGGGCCCGCGCGTCACTGCAAACCTTTCCCTTCCGGGGCGCTACCTTGTGATGATGCCCGGCGAAAAGATACGCGGCGTATCCAAGAAGATTTCCGACGGCGCCGAACGCAAGCGCCTCAAGGCCATTCTCGACAAGCTTCCACTGCCAGACAACGTGGGGCTCGTGGTGAGGACCGTTGGGGCGGGCGCGTCGTCGCGTGCGTTCGCGAGGGACTTGAGGAGCCTCCTGGCCGCGTGGAGCGAGATGCAGGGCAACATCAAGAACCTCCGCACCCCCTGCTGCGTGTTCCAGGAGCCGGATCTTTGCGAGCGCGTCGTAAGGGACTGGCTCACCGAAGACGTAGATGCAATAGTCATAGACGACGAGCGCAGCTACAGCGCCATGCGCGACCTTGCAGGCCAGATATCCCGCAGGGCCAAGGTCAAGATCCGCCGCTACGACGGCCAGGTCGGGATATTCGAGCACTACGGCATCGAAAGGCAGCTTGAAAGCGCTTTTGCGCGGAAAGTGATGCTCAAGTCTGGCGGATATCTCGTCATAGACGAAACCGAGGCCCTCATAGCCGTCGATGTCAACACGGGCCACTACAAGGGGAAGGGCTCTCAGGAGGACGCCATACTCGAAGTGAATCTCGAGGCTGTCGAGGAGGTCGCGCGCCAGCTCAGGCTCAGGAACATCGGCGGTCTCGTAATTCTCGACCTCATCGACATGAAATCCCGCAAGCACCAGCGCGAGGTCGTAAGAAAGCTCAAGGAGGCCCTTAGGCGCGACAGGGCCAGGACCAACGTCCTGGAGATATCGGAGCTCGGACTTCTCGAAATGTCTCGCCAGCGGCAGGACTCGTCCATCCTCTCGCAGCATACTTCTCGCTGCCCCTATTGCCATGGCCGCGGCGTAGTGAAGTCGCCCATGGCCGTTTCCGTAGAGATCCAGCGGGTGCTTACGTCGTTGCTCAAGAAGGCAGAGACGGAAAAGCGCCCGTTCGAGCCCAAGATCGTCATCGCGCCGCAGGTCATGCAACGCCTGCGCACGGAGGACAGCGCGATTCTCGCCCAGCTCCAGAAGGATTTCGACACGCGGCTCACGTTCGTGTCGGAGCTGCACCGCCACCCCGAGGCGTTTTCGATCCTCGACGCCTCCAGTTCACAAGTGCTGTACTCGAGAACATGAACGCAAAGACGATAATCCTGTCGCTTTCGGCTGTCGCGCTGCTTGAGTCCTATGCAGTGCCCAGGCAGGGCGAAATCGAATTCTCGGCCGACCGTGTGGCGGCGGACAATGTCACGAAGGCGGCTGTCGCGTCGGGCCATGTCCATGCCGTATCCGGGGTGTTCTCGCTTCGGAGCGAATACATGGAGCGCGACGCGGAAGGCGTTATGCGCTTTCGCAACCCGACATGCGTTACGACATGCACAAACGAAGTCGGGCATACCCACTGGAACGTATCTGGCGACGTTGAGTTCCAGGCGGACGACCACGTGCTTCTGCGCAATGCGGTTCTCCGGTTCTACGAAGTGCCGGTGTTTTGGCTGCCGTATCTGTACTATCCGCTCGACACGAAGTGCGGCTTCAGCTGGATGCCGGGCTATACAGGGCGCTGGGGGGCGTATCTCCTCACGAAATACCGCTACAACATCGCAGGAGATCCCGCGCATCGCGACAATACGTGGTGGCTTCATGGCGACACCCGCCTGGACCTGCGCTACAAGAACGGTGTCGCCCTTGGCGAGGATCTCTGGTGGAATCTCGGCGACTTCGGTGGCGGCTCGTTCAACGCCTACTACGCCTGGGACGAAGAAGCCTCCAAAAGATACGGCCGCAACTGGAACTTCGCCAACTGGGGCAGCGATGTGGACCGCAACCGATACTTCCTGTCTCTTACCCACAACTGGGAGGCCACGGAGCGCGATATCGTCCGTGTGCGCGGCTCCTACTATTCCGATTCGTTTGTAAGGAACGACTTCGAGCGCAGCTCGTTCTTCAACTTGAAGAGCCAGTGGCTTACGTATTCGCACAGCGGCGTCTTTTGGGAGCATCTCGAGAACGACCTTTCCTTCGGCATAGAGGCTTCCGGCAGGCTCAACGACTTCTATGGAATGACCGGCAGGCTCCCGGAATTCTATCTTGACGTCAATCCGACGCCAGTTTTCGGCCTGCCCGTGAACTACGAGTCCCGGAACCGCGTCGGATATCTTACGCGTGAATACGCGAAATACGGTGCCGGCGAGCGCTCTGTCTTCGGAGTGAATCCGGCTACATGGGCGTCATATGACTCCTTTCGCGCCGATTCATACCACAGGCTAACCGCGCCGTTCAGGGCCTTCGATGACGTTCTTTCGGTCGTGCCGAGGGTTGGCGGAAGGGCTACCTATTGGGGCGAGGGCGGTCGGACCGACATCACGGGGAGTCGTCGGGCGATAGATGCCGGAGACATGTCGAGGTTCATTGGCGAGGCGGGCGTCACGTTCGCCGCGAGGGGAACTGCGTGGATAGACGAGGTCTGGCGGCACATGGCCGAGCCTTACATAGACGTCCTGGCCCAGGAGGCGTGGTACGAGAGCCTTGGCGACTTCTCGCGGCCTTACGCATTCGACAACCTTGATTCGTCATTTACATGGGAAGACCAGTTCGCCGGGCGCTCCAGGAACCTCCCGTATTCCTACTATGGAGTAACTCCCGGGTTCAGGCAGGTGTGGAGCCGGCTTCAGGACGACGGCGGTCTGCGTCGCATCGTGGAGCTGGATGTCTACGCCGCCGTTCAGTTCAACAAGGCGTCTTATGAGGGCTGGAACGAGATGCACCGCCTGGCGGAGCCTGGCTATCCCAACTACGGCGAAGAAGGCTGCGAATACGTGCCAGGCGCAAGGCTCAAGTGGACTCCGCTTGACGACATCTCCCTCGGCGCCCGTGCAGAGTACGATTCAGACAGGAATCGCATTGCGTATGGCAGCCTGGTGTGGAACCACAAGATCTCGAAGGATTTTAAATACAACGTCGCCTATGCCATGCGCGACCACCGCTATTGGGATTTCTCGTCGATTCCGTTTGTTCCGGGCCAGATGCTTGAGGACACGCAGAACCTCACGAGGATGAGCATCGTCGACGTCTCCTTTGAATACCAGGTTTGCGACTGGCTCGCAGTCGGCCCGCACATGCGCTGGGACGTGCGCGACGAAGAACTTGACACAGTCGGGTTCTGGGTGGACTACTTGACGGACTGCCTTGGATTCAGGCTCATTTGCGAGTACGAGAACGACTTTAGCACAATCTACGGATACCATTACGACGACGACTTCTCCGTAGGCTTCTACATCTACCTTCGCGCGTTCGGCCCGTCTGGAATCTTCTCGCCGAGATGACATGCGCAAAGCCCGCCAGAGCGGATTCGAGAAGCTCGAAAACTACCTGGTGCGCCTGATACAGGAAAAGGGCGCAGACAGGGACCAGCCGACGGGCGTGAAGATCCTGCTTGCCGGTCTGCGCGCCCTCAGCGTCGTTTTTGCAGCCGTCGTGTCGGTGCGGATGCTGATGTACAGGATCGGGCTCCTGCGCAGGTATCCGCTCGGCATCCAGGTGATTTCGATAGGCAACGTCACCGCAGGCGGAACTGGCAAGACGCCAGTAACCGAGATATTCGCCCGCACTCTCGCGGCCGAGGGCCGTAAGGTCGCCATCCTTTCGCGCGGATACCGCCGCAAGGAAGCCCCCCTGTGGCGCCGCCTGTTCACACAGGTGGTCGAGCCTCCGCTCGTCGTCTCCGACGGCAGGCACGTCCTTCTCGATTCGGAGACTGGCGGCGACGAGCCCTACATGCTCGCCTCAAATCTGCCGGGCGTGGCTGTAGTCGTCGACAGGAACCGCGTAAAGGCCGGGCGCTATGCCATAAAGCGCCTCGGCTGCGACACGCTCATCCTCGACGACGGCCTGCAGTACCAAAGGCTCAAGCATTCCATAGAGGTCGTGCTCGTCGACTCGACGAATCCGTTCGGCAACGGCAAGATGCTGCCGAGGGGCATCCTGCGAGAGCCTGCCCGCAGCCTCGCCCGCGCCGACATAATCTTCCTCACCAAGTGCAGGGGAGACGTGTCGGCGGTGCGAGAGGAGATAAGGAAATACAACGACAAGGCCGAGATCGTCGAATGCAACCACTCCCCGGTCCTCCTGAGGGACGTCTGGAGCCGCGAAGAGCTGCCTCTTTCGTGGCTTGAGGGCAAGACGGTGTGCACTCTTTCCGGCATAGCGTCCCCAAGGGGCTTTGAGGACTCCCTGAGGCGACTTGGTGCAAAGGTCGTGTGGTGCGAACGCTATGCCGACCACCACCGCTACGCATCGTCGGAAATACTCTACGCTCTCAATCGCACCGCAGACATGGGGGCCGATGCCCTCGTGACCACGGAGAAGGACGCCGTGCGCTTCCCGCGTTTCGAGACGGTGCCGGTGAAGTGCCTTCACCTCCGCATAGCGATCAAGATCCTTTCCGGCAAGGAGAATTTCACCTCCATAATCAACCGCATCTGCTTCAGGGGGCGGAAATAGGAGGCTGGCGTGCGCAGGGGCGTTCTTGCAAACGTTTTCACCGTCGGAGGCCTCACCGCCTTTTCGCGCGTCCTCGGCCTTGCGCGGGAGATGATGCAGTCAAGGATCCTCGGGGCCGGCATGGAGCAGAGCGCCTTTGTGCTTGCGTTCGCGATCCCCAACATGGCGAGGAAGGTGTTTGGCGAGGGGGCCCTAACGGCCGCGTTCGTGCCCGTTTTCAAGGGCGAGGTGGAAAGAGGCGCCGAAGAGTCCGCGAGAAAGCTCGCCCGCGCCGTCCTGACGACCATCCTCCTCGTCCTTGGCTCGATAGTCCTTCTGTCGGTTCTCGGGCTTTCCGCCTTCCTTGAGATACCGTCTCTTCGCAGTCTTCTCTCTCCGCGCGCAGGGCTTACGCTAAGGCTCGTTCGCATACTCTGCCCGTACATGGTCTTCATATGCGGCGCGGCGTTCGGGATGGGCGTTCTAAACGCGCTCGGCAGGTTTGTGGAAGGGGCGCTCATGCCGACGGTCCTAAATGTCTTCTGGATATCGGCGCTTGCGGCCCTGTGCTTCATGCCTGGGCTTTCCGTGGAAACGCGCGTCGCGGCGGTATGCTGGGCGATCCTCCTTGGCGGCGTGGCGCAGATGGCCTTCCTCTTGAGGTGCATGCGCAAGCGAGGCTTCGGCTTCAGGCCGCTTTCCCCGTGGCGTATCGCCGGAGACAAAGTTGCGGCGGACGGCTTCCGCCGCGTATGGCGCAACACCTTCAACGCCGCGCTCGGCGCCGGCGCCGTGCAGGTCAACTGCATGCTCGACCAAGTGCTTGCCTGGCTCGCTTCGCCGTGGGCGGCGGGTGTTATAGGTTACGCGGAGAGGCTTGTCGATCTGCCGATTGGCGTCGTGGGCGTTGCTTTCGGGACCGTCCTCCTGCCGACGTTCGCAGGCTTCTTCGCCCGCGGCGATCTTGCAGGGGCGAGGGAATCGCTTTCGTCATCTACGTTCAGCCTCATGTTTGTCATGCTGCCCGCTGCCGCAGGGCTTTTCGCCCTTGCGCCGGACGTAACGGCCGTCATATACGAGGGTCGTGCCTTTGACGCCATCGCCACGGTCAGGGTGTCGCGGGCGCTCGCCGTGTATGCCCTTGGGCTTGTCTTCTACGGGCTTCAGAAGTCCATAGTCCCGTGGTTCCATGCGCAAGGCGACATGAAAACTCCTCTCAAGGTATCAGTGCGCATGGTCGTCCTCAATGCGCTTTTGAACGTCATTGCGGTTGCGGCGCTTCCAGTGGAGTGGCGCCATGTCGGGCTTGCGGCCTCGACTGTCTTGTGCGCCGCCGTCGGCGCGGCGCTTCTCGTTGCGCTGGCCCGCCGCAGGAACGGAAGCCTGGGCCTTGCCGCCATCGCGTGGCCGGTCGCGAAGATTACGGCGGCATCGGTTGCGATGGCGCTCGCAATCGTGGTCGTAAGGCGTTTTCTTCCTGAAATGCCACGTATTTTCTCGCTTTCCGCGCTTATCGCCGCAGGTGCCGCGACTTATGCGCTCCTGGCTTTGTTGCTTATGCGCCGCGAGGCCAAGGCGTTTCGCCTTCCTAAATCAAGACGGAAGGCCGTGGAATATGATAAAATATAAGTAACCTAAAGAGACGACAGAGATGGAACTTTACGAACTTGGGATAAAACAGGCTAAGGACGGGCTCGACAAAGGCGACTTCACGTCCCGTGAGCTTGTCGAGTCAGTGATAGGCCGCGTCCACGAGAAGAACGCAGAGATAGGCGCATACCTTACGTTTGACGAGGAGCAGGCGCTTCAGCTTGCAGACGAAAACCCGAAGGCGGTTCCGATTGCGGTAAAAGACCTCATAAACGTGAGGGGCCAGCCCTGCACCTGCGCGTCTAAGATCCTCAAGGGCTACGTCTCGCCATACGACGCCACCGTGATACGCAACATGAAGGCCAAGGGCTTCATCCCTGCGGGGCGCGTGAACATGGACGAATTCGCCATGGGCTCTTCCACGGAGAACTCGGGCCTTGGCGTCACCCGCAACCCGTTCGACCTCGGGCGCGTCCCTGGCGGCTCGTCGGGCGGAAGCGCGGCGGCCGTCGGCGGCAACCTCTGCATCGCCGCGCTCGGCACCGATACGGGCGGCTCCATACGCCAGCCTGCGAGCTTCTGCAACTGCGTCGGAGTGAAGCCGAGCTACGGGCGCGTCAGCCGCTACGGCGTCACGGCGTTCGCAAGCTCCCTCGACCAGGTAGGCCCCATGACGAAGTCGGTGGAGGACGCGGCCATCCTACTTGAGGCGATCGCCGGGCACGACGAGATGGACGGCACTACGCCGCACGATCCCGTTCCCAGCTACAGCGCGGCCCTTGCGGGCGCGACGCTCAAGGGCGTGAAGATAGGCTTGCCGAAGGAGTATCTTGATGTCTCCGGCCTCGATCCGGAGGTGAAGGCCATAACGGACCGCGCCATAGCGGCCTGTGAGAGCGCGGGCGCAGAGCTTGTGGAAGTGTCGCTTCCGCATACGGAATACGCGATGGCCGTCTATTACATAATCGCGCCCGCAGAGGCGAGCGCGAACCTCGCGCGGTTCGACGGCGTCAGATATGGCCACAGGAGCGACCTTTCGAAGGACGTCATGTCTCTCTACTCGAAAAGCCGTGCGGAGGGCTTCGGCCCGGAAGTCAAGCGCCGCATAATAATGGGCACATACGTCCTTTCCTCCGGCTACTACGATGCCTACTACGGGAGGGCGCAGAAGGTGCGCACGCTCATAAAGCGCGATTTCGACGAGGCGTTCCGGAAGGTTGACGCGCTTATCTCCCCGTGCGCCCCGACCCCCGCGTTCGAGTTCGGAGCCAACCAGGACCCGCTTACGATGTACCTAAACGACCTTTTCACCATCCCTTCGTCGCTTGCGGGCGTCTGCGCGTCCGCCGTGCCGGCCGGCTTCACGAAAAGCCTAGGCCTTCCGGCAGGCGTGCAGTTCATCTGCGGCGGCTTCGAGGAGGAAAGGCTTCTTAAAATATCAAAAGCGTTCGAGGAGGCGATAAAATGAAAGCAGTCATCGAGACGACAAAGGGAACCATCACGCTGGAGCTAAACGCGGAGAAGTCTCCGGCCACGGTCGCGAACTTCGCGCAGTATGCGAAGAGCGGCTTCTACGACGGGACGATCTTCCACCGCGTGATTGACGGGTTCATGATCCAGGGCGGAGGGTTCACGAAGAACATGAACCAGAAGGAGACCCTGGCCCCGATAAGGAACGAGGCCATGAACGGGCTCAAGAACAAGCGCGGGACCATTGCGATGGCAAGGACGATGGTCGTCGATTCCGCGACGAGCCAGTTCTTCATAAACCTCGTTGACAACGACTTCCTCGACTTTACCTCGCCGACGCCGCAGGGCTTCGGATACGCCGTCTTCGGCCGCGTCACCGACGGCATGGAAGTCGTAGATGCGATCGGGAAGGTGAAGACGGGCTTCAAGGGCCCCCACCAGAACGTTCCCGAAGAGCCGGTGGTCATGAAGAAGGTCACTGTCACCGAATAATGCGGAAATCTCCGCTGCGGCTGGCTGCGGGCATGGTCTTGGCGCTTCTCCTGGGCGTCAAGGCGACTACGTTCGAGGTTGACTGCACGGAGACAGCCACTAAAGTAGAGACGCCTGCCGCGCTCGCCGTCGGCGACGACTTCGCAGTGAAGCTTGTCGGCGGCGCGGAATTCCTGCTCAAGATCGTCGCCGCACCTCCGGCTGGCATTGCGGGCCTGTCGTACATAGCGCGCGATACCAAGAGCCAGGCGTCTGCGGTGGTAAAGCCGACGAAGGGCGGTTTGCGCGTAACCATAGACGACTTTGAGCATAATAAGATATATTCCGTCCGCGTCAGGAACGGCGTAGCCGAGGCGTCCGTGCACGACACATCCGGCGGCGAGTCCGACGTATGCGGAACTTGCGGCGGCGACCTCGCCGCGCCATCTGCAACTACTCGCACATCACGGCTGAAAGCGGCGACTCTGGGCGCGGCAAACGCGTTTCCGATTGCGGAGCAGAGGGCGGTAGTTGACGTTCTCGTCGCCTTCGACCAAGGCGCGGTATCGAGGTCTGCCGCGCTTGGCTACGAGACGATCACGAACTTCGCCGACTACGCCGTCAGCAAGATGAACACCGTCCTTGAGAAGTCGCAGCTTGCCGACAAGCTCTCATACCGCTTGGTCGGCGTCATCAAGGTCGATGCGACATACGACGTCATAAACGACAACCTCCTAAATGCCCTGCGCCTGAGAAATGCAGGCGCCCTTGCTCCCGTCGGCGTTGCCCGCGAAAAGTGCGGAGCCGATACGATTACTCTGCTCATCGACAGGGACCGCGACAAAAGCGAGACCTCCGGGCTGGGATACGAATATCTTTCGAACAGCTGGTCATACGCCACGTTCGACGCAACCGGCTACACGTGCAACATCTGCGACATCAAGACCGTCTATGATCGCTACACAATGAGCCACGAGCAGGGCCACAACATGGGTTGCGGGCACAGCAACCGGCAAGGCGACAAGTCCGGCCCTGGATGCAATCCGTATTCCTGCGGCTACCATTTCGTGGATGCCGCCGGCACGAAGCGCTACACGATCATGGCCTACGATAATACCTCTCCTGCCAGCGGAACGTACTATCCAGTGCCGTACTTCTCTTCACCCGAGATAATGCCAGAAGAGCTTGGCGTACCTGTCGGAACGCCGACGAACAACAACCGGCTTACGATCCTAAACAACTACAAGGGCGTCGCCGCATGGCGCGAGCATGTAATGCCATACGAATGGGACGTCCGGTTTCTTGACGGCGACGGCAATGAAATCGCGGATGGCTCGTTCTTCTCGGGTACGCTCTATATTACGCTTACGAATGCCAATCCCGAAGCGTCGATATACTATACGAAGGACGGCTCGACGCCCAATGCAGATTCTTGGCAGTATGTCAATGGCTCGCCGCTGCCGATCCTCGACACGACCACCATCACCGCCTGCGCGGTCACGAATGGCGTGGCGATTTCCTTCCGCAAGATTACGGTGAACGAAGGCGTTGTGTGGTCAGGCGAAGCGGGGCAGCGTGGTAATGGCAGGTGGATATCCGACTCTTCCGTCCTCGCGTGGGACGATTCGACGAAGCCTTTCAACTACGGTTCCTACCCGAGCGTGTGCTTTGCCGATCTCGCCGGGATCTCGTCTGCGACCGTCACGGTGGCCGGAGCCGTCGCGCCATACAGCGCGTCGTTCACGGCGACTGATACGTCCTACGTGTTCGCAAAGGGCGGCGACGATTCGCTCGTCTCCCTTGGCGACGCGAGCTTTGCGCCGTCCGGGAGCCTTGCGTTCGATGTACCGGTGAGGCTTGCCGCAACATCGTTCAAGACGCCCTCGCAATGCACCGTCGCCTTCAACGCGCCGTTTGGACAGACCGTCGATGCGTCGAATGGGAATTGCACGAACAAGATTGTCGTCGGCGACAGCGGAACGATTGTCGTCGCCCCTGGCGCTGGCAAGACGCAGACGTTCGGCTCTTTCAACAACACCGGCAACTACTACAACACTGCAACGCTGCAGATCGGCGAGGGGACGGTAGTCTTCAACGGCCCCGCAAACGGAGCCAAGGGGCTTTTCGGCAGCACGAAAATTGCGGTCGGGGAGTGCGGCAACTTGGTATTCAACATCGGTGGCGCAACGGGGTCCGGTGTTTCGAGCACGCTGACTGTCTCGAAGGGCGGCACGGTGACGTTTAACCAGATGGAGCATATGAATCGCCGGCTGATCCTTGACGGCGGAACGGTGCGATGCAAGCGTCTTGACTGGATGTACGGCACGACCATAAGCGTGACGGACGACTCGTCCATCGTGGAGAACGGCAGTGACGGATACGTGTGGATACGGTTCGCCGATGCGACGGTCGATGTCGCGGAGGGCGCGACGCTGACGCTGGACGTTCCGATAACAACCGGATACGACACGGCAAACTATGGTTTCGTGAAAACAGGCGGCGGCGAGCTTCTGGCGAATAGGCCGATGTCGCATACGGGCGCGACTGTCGTCAACAGCGGAACGGTTACGGTCGGGCATTCCTCGTCCACGCGCGTCGGGCTTGGCTGGTCGGTGAAGAATGGCGCAACGTTGAAGCTGAAGGAAGGGTGTTCTTTGGCCGTGCCTAATCTTGCTCTCGAAGGTGGCGCGACGCTCGCCCTGCCTGCGGCGGCAAGTGCGCCGCTTTCGGCGACAAACGAAGTCAGTCTTGCCGGCGTGCGCCTTCTGCTTGACGGCGCTGGCGACCTAACCGAGGGCAAGTCATACCCGCTCCTTTCTTCGACCGGCGGCTTGACTGGCGTTTCGGATGCGGTCGTTGACGCGTTGCCAGTTCTTTCCTACGGGCTCGAATGGGAAGTGTACGAAAGCGGTGGAACACTTAGCGCCAGAGTCGTTGCCGCTCAGCTGCCGACGACGCTTGAAATCGCAAAGGGCGAGGTTGTCAGGCTTGCCGATGTGCCTGCGCACATCGAAAAGATCGTAGGCGAGGGAACTCTTGTGTGCAGTGGAGCGTTGCCTAATGCCGGATACGGATTTACGAGCGAGGAGTGGAGGGGGATTGTGTCCTTCAAGGACCTCAGCAACGAGACATTTACCCGCGACTTTCAGTGCGAGCTCTACGGAAACGCCAATTCAAAGGTCATGTTCTCCGGCTGCCGGATACAGTTCTTGAAGGGGAATGGCGCGACTTTCGCCGGAACTCTTGTGCTCGATGGCGACGCTGCGTTTTCGACCGCAAACGGATATTCCAACAGCTACAATGTATTTGGCGCGCTTGAGGGCTCGGGCTCGATGTCGTTCACAGGCGCTCCTCAGCAGGCGTATGTCTTTGAGGTTGCGACGAACTTCACAGGATCCATAGACGTAGGCTCAGGTGCAGATGCCGGAGCGGGCAACGCCATTCGCGGCAGACGCATCGTGTTTGGCGCAATTTCGTCTTCGGCCGATCTGCCGCCTCGCGAGACAAAGTCTGCCTCGATAACCATTAGGCCCGGTGCCTTGGCGTCGATTGGCCCTTGTGCGACTTGGCATGCATATCACGGCGTGGAAATCGCGGGAACGTTGCTTGTAAAGGGTGCAGGGGGTGTCCTGGACTGCAATGCAGGAGGGACAATGGGCGTAAGCCTCCTGGACGGCGCAAAGCTGCGGTTTGACGCGGCAGATGCAAGCTTGGTCTTGAATGGTCATATGGCGTCAGGCTCTTCTGGCAGTGTCACCGTAGAATTTGCGTCAGGCGTCACGCCGACAAGCGGCCAGAAACTTGTCGAATGGAGCGCGTCAGGAACGGTTCCGGCGCATCGCTTTATGCTTTCTGGCGGCCTTGCCTCTGGCTGGGCGCTTGCCAAGGAGCAGAACGCTCTTCGCATATACAAAATGCCGGATCTAGGCGAGGATGTGTTTTCTATGCCCAACTCTGGAGTCAGGTTCAAGCCAGACATGGATATCGTATCTTGGATGGGCGGGTATTTCGACGACATAGACCTTCAGGAGTTTCTGGAGGAAGATGGCTGGAATGGTCTCCCGCGCTATCTTTCGTATGCGCTTGGAATCGACGCGGACTATGATACGACCGTGAAGACGGAAATCGCGATTGTCGATGGAAAGGTCGTGATCACGCCGTCCAAGGACGCGCCGGAGATTCCAGGAGTCGTTCTTGTGACGACTCTATACGGTGCCGACGAGCTTTCCGGCAACCTGCCGCCAGTCAATGTCTTTCGTGGCCGCTCGTTTTCGATTGACCCGTTTGACGGCTCCGCAAAGGGCTTTTACAAGCTGGAAGTCACCATCGACGCGCAATGACGGCTCGACAATAAAAAATTATTGTGTTTTCTATACTGCTGTGCGACAGAAAAATGATACAATGCCGAATAGCGCATTAGAGGCTGAAAGACATGCTTGACCCAAAATACATTCCTCTCTTTCTCGGTGGATTCGCCGTGTGGATGGCGTTTGTCATCGGCGTAGGTTTCTTTGGCAGTCGCGGCAAGCGCGAGGGCGAGAAGTTCCTTACCGGCGGCAGCGACATGAGCCTCTTCCTCATCTTCTGCACGCTCGGCGCGACGATCATCGGCACGGGCTCTTCCATCGGCGCCATCGGCGACGGGTTCAACCACGGCTGGGGCGGCGCGATCTTCGGCCTTGGCAGCGCGCTTGGGCTTCTCATACTCACCTCGTTCGTGCCGATACGGAGCAAGAACTTCATAACGATGAGCGAGGAGGCCCAGTTCTACTACGGGGGCGACCGGCGCGTCCGCCAGCTCATGGGATTCATGATGTTCGTCATTGAGATCATCTGGATCGGCAACCATGTGAACGGCGGCTCCAAGTATCTCTCCTACGTCCTCGGCATAGACCCGACGTGGTGCAAGCTCATAACCGTGTGCGGCTTCGGCGCGTATGTGTTCGTCGGCGGCTACGTGGCGGTCGTCAAGGCCGACGTCATCCAGTTCTGCGCCATAATCGGCGG
>Ga0310690_10002175_pt1 | contig 32619 bp, 19 predicted proteins | sample AusTroGonzalo_MG_2_FD_207661 | JGI IMG/M metagenome (GOLD analysis project Ga0310690, IMG submission 207661) | Bovine rumen microbial communities from tropical cattle in Woodstock, Queensland, Australia - Gonzalo_04 (v2) (version 2) | ecosystem: Host-associated > Mammals > Digestive system >...
ACGCCAAAAAGAAAAGGTGGCCGATTACTCGACCACCATGCTTTACAACGTACTGACTGTCAGGAACTTATTGTCAGCTTGTTTTAAGCGGTTGCAGGGCCAATTCCTGCGATTGACAACCTTGCGTTGTCGGGATGAGGCGACTCGAACGCCCGACCCCTACGTCCCGAACGTAGTGCGCTACCAACTGCGCTACATCCCGATTTTGGAAATCGGGTGCAAAGGTACGCCTTTTTTTTGAATTACGTGCATGTTTTCAAAGAAAAATTAAACGAGACAGCTATTTATACTGTTTTTTGAACTGCTTGAACTCGTCGCAGCGTGAGACATAAGTGCTGGGAGCACTGTTGCGCTTTTCGAAATCGGCAAGGACAGCAAAGGCCTTGTACTGGGGCGAACGGCTGTCGGGACGGCGGTCGAATTTCGACTTAGCGTCATTCCATTCTTCTTGATACCATGGGGTGGTATAGAGACCATTGTAGGCGAGGGCGAAGAGTGCTTTTTCCTTGAGTTTAGTGTCTTTGGTGAGTGCGGCCTGCTGGAGGAGTTCGATAGCAGTTTTGGCAAGGTCGGCCTCGTTGCTGCGCAGGGTGTCGCCCACACTCTTGCCATTACGCATCAGAAACCAGCAGTCGCCAGTGAAGTGGGCCTGGGCATAGCGTACGGCGAGGTCATAGCAGAGTTGCTGGCGGGCTGTACCGTCGAGGAGAGTGAGTCCTGTTTCCTTTTCCTGCATCTCGCGTGCGAACTCTATCTTGGGGTTCGACTTAAGGTTCCACTTCGTACCTCCATACTCCACGCTACGCTTCAGCCACTGGCGCTTGATCCAAGGCTCTACGTCATAGTGGCGATTGGCAGCATAGACGGCATAGCCCCGCTCGTTGTAGAAGCTGAGCGGCACCTGCTGAAGCCACTTGATGGCCTGCTGCCACTGTTTAAGGCGCAAGTACTTGGTGCCAATGAGGTCGACCATCTCTTGGCGGTTGACATCCTGTTTGACCCTGAGATACTTGTCGAGTTTGGTCTGTGTAGGACTAGCGACGAAGTTGAGATACTGTTGCAGTGTGGCAACCTTCATGGTGTCGACGTAGGTGTCGAACAGTGAGGCATGGGCTGACTTGAGCAAGCAGGCAGCTCTGACGGGTTGGTTGGCATACTTGTCGACCAAGACCTGATGTACGAGACGGTCCTTGGCATTTGGGTAGTATTCGTCGTCTGTGGCTGCGCGCTCATCGAGCCACTGCAGTTCGTCGGCCAGATAGTCGTCGAAGCGTTCGCTGGAGGGAGCCTGAGCAGCGGTGATGTAGAGCATGAGGATGCGTGTGCAGTCCATCATGCGCTCTGTGCCTGCCAGCTGAGCAGCTGCCACGATGTCGGTAGCAGCCTGCTTACGGTTGCCAAGCAGGAACTCTATCCAAGCCTTGGCGCTCTTCCACAGGGCGGGAGTGGTGGTCTTGCCCTCGCTAAGCACCCTGTTAGCAAACTGGCACATCTGTCGGGCTTCCTTCTGCTGGATGTCGCGGATGAAAAGTTTGCCTGGCATGGCATCAGGGCCATCGACAGCCTCCTGGGTATTGTTGACAAAGTCCTTCAATAGGAAGGGCAATACAGCAGAATTTGGGTCACGCTGGTATTCCTGTTCAATAGCCTGACAGGAGCGGCGCTTGTAGTAGATAGTCATGAGGCTTGCGTAGTCGCCCTGCTGTGCAAAGAGCTGGGCAGCCTCCACCTCGTGTCCTGTCTTAAGCAGTGCGCCGGCATAGATATTCTCCATCATGTCGCGATAGACGCTTTCGATGAATTGGCTGGCCGTCTGCTGGTAGAAGGTGATATTCTCCTGATGTTGCCCCAGCATCATGTTGCAGCGCATGAAGAGCAGCGCATGCTGAGAGCGCAAGCGTGTCTTGAGCTTGCCCTGGGCATAGGTACGGACATTGAGCAACGTCTGTCGTCGTGCCGCAAGCTGAGCCTTGGTGAGGTAGTTCCATTGCTCATACCGTTTCTGGTCGGCACAGTCGAGGTAACGTTTCAGATTCTGGACGTAGCTTACCATCAGCTGGTCGTTCTTGGCCTGAGCAGCCTTGATAACGTCATCGGCATTGAAGTAGAAATACTCCTGCTTGGTGCCGAGGTAGGCTTGCCAGTTGTCTTCGGTAAGCTTTTCCACGCGTTGGCGAAACTCCTGTCCGGTGATAGGGCTGAACAGATAGTAGTTGTGGGTTTCGGGAATGGCACAGGCCATGGCCTTCATGGCAATAACCGTCAGCAGGCTAATGCCGATAAATCTTTTCATAGTCATCTGGATTATAACGTTTGATGTTTTCTTTGTCTAAATGATAGGTGAGGATGGTGCGGCTCAGGGCAGGACACTCCTGCTCGACGGCTTGTTTGACGCGCAGCACCTCGCTGGCCGTCACCTGATGGTTGACAGTGACGCCACTGATAGTCCTTGTCCACTGGAACACGGGATAAGCAGCGGCCATAGGCAGGGGGTAGTCGGCAAGATAGCGCAGGTATGGCTGTACGTCTCGAATGTCGAGAATGGGATTACGCTCCATGAACTTCTTCGGGTCACCCGTATTGTAGAGCATGAGCACCCCATAGTCAACGGGCGGTGCTGGCATTGCCAGCTGATGGAGACGGATGGTCGCTGAAAGGTGGATGGTGGATGGTGGATGGTGGATGGTGGATGGTGGATGGTGGATAGTGGATGGTGGATAGTGGATTGTGGATTGTGGATGGTGGATAGTGGATGGTGGATAGTGGATGGAGACTTCTTTTAGGAAGTCATAGTAGGTCTGTCGACTGCGTTCGGTATAATCGCAGTCAATCTGGATTTCGTGGACATTGCGGATGTCGTGGGTCTCGTTCATCTGGAGGATGCGCTTCACCAGCTTCTCAGCCAGTTCAGGGTGAGGGGCATGCATGCAGTCCTCGGTGATGAAAATTGTGGGCACCATCTCGATACCCTCGGGCAACGTGTCTCGGAAAGAGATGGTAGCATTGGGCATGGGCTCACCATCCTGCATCACTACGTCGAAGTAGCGGCAGTACACCTTTTGGATATGGTGCTGCCTGAGAAAGGCCTGCTCAATGCTGTCGAGCCTCAGCTCAGTACGCCAATAGTAGACGGCATTCTGCTCAGCCATCTCCACTGGTTGTTGGTTGCATGCTGTCAGCAGTAGAATGGTCAGCAGCAGCCCCGTCATGTATGTTACTATTGTTCTCATTTGTGCTGCAAAGATACGAATAAAGATGATAAAAGAAGAAAAAAGTAGGAGGAAGTAATGGTTTTTTGACAATTATTTCTTATCTTTGCGGTATGAAAACATGTTTGACACTCTTTTCGTTTCTCCTATCGACAGCACTGTATGGCCAGACAGGCCGTCCGTGGGAACAACTACTGTCAGAAGTTATGACGGTGGAGGACGTGGAGTCGTCAGCATGGGAAGACACCTACAATCTGCTGTGCGATCTGGAGGAGCAGCCAATGAACCTGAATGCGGCTACAAGAGAAGAGCTGGAGCAGTTGCCATTCCTATCGGGCCACCAGGTGGAGGACATCATGGAATACAAGCATCGCTATGGCTCCCTGAAGTCGATGAACGAGTTGCGCATGATAACATCGATGGACATTGTTCAGATAGAACTAATGGGCTATTTCACCTACGTGCCTGATGAAATGAAGAAGGACTCGCCGTTTCCTTCGTTAGCAAACATTGCGAAATATGGTCGTCATGAGTTGATGGGTAACGTTCGCATACCTTTATACAAACGGAAGGGGGATGATAACGGATACTTGGGCTATCCCTATCGTCACTGGCTACGCTACCAGTTCAACTATAACGACTATGTGAAGGCTGGTGTGGTGGGTTCACAGGATGCGGGAGAGCCGTTCTTTGCCAATAGCAATTCTGCGGGTTACGACTTCTACTCCTACTATATCCAGGTGAAGCACATGGGACGACTTGAGAACTTGGTGGTTGGCAAATACAAGCTATCGACAGGCATGGGCCTGGTGCTGAACAACAGTTTCGGTATGGGTAAGCTCAGCATGCTGCAGCAATTGGGAAGAAACACTAGCACCGTCAGGCCCCATTCCTCGCGATCGCAGTCGGGCTATTTCCAAGGTGCTGCCGCCACAGTCAGGCTGTCGGCTCCCTGGCAACTGACAACCTTTGTTTCATACCGCCCTATCGACGCCACGCTGAATGATGACGGCACAATGCGCTCCATCGTGACTGACGGCTACCATCGCACAGAGACTGAGATGGGCAAGAAGAACAACAGCCATGCAACAGATGCTGGGGCACACATAGCCTATCGCCACCAGGGACTACATGCTGGAGCCACTGCCGTCTATACCCATTTTGATCGTGAACTGAAACCCCTCACCTCCACTCCTTACCGTCGCTACTATGCTCAGGGGCAGGACTTCCTCAATCTGAGTGCCGACTATGGCTATATGCATCCCCGCTTTGCGCTGAACGGTGAAACAGCCATGGACCGCCAAGGCCACATAGCTACCTTGAACAATCTCAGCCTGCAAGCTGCTGACGGTTTGAGTCTGATGGTGCTGCAAAGGTTTTACAGCTATCGCTACACCTCCCTATATGCCAGGGCAGTGAGTGAGGGAGGCCATGTGCAGAATGAGAGTGCTATCTACTTTGGAGCTACGTGGAAGGTCAGTCCGAGGTTGCGCCTGCAGGCCTATACCGACTACGCCTATTTCGCCTGGCTCCGCTATCAGGTGTCGCAGTCGTCAAGAGCCTGGGACAATCTGTTGTCACTGACCTATAGTCTGGGCGACTGGACGCTGACGGGGCGCTACAGGCTTCACCTACGTCAGAAAGACGATGCCACCAAGACACAACTTCAAGACTTGACAGAACACAGGGTCCGACTGGCGTTATCGTGGAACGGTACTCACCTGAGCAGTACGACACAGGCCGATGGCGTGAGTACAGGAGCCAGCGGTGCTCACGAGAAAGGCTATATGGTCAGCGAGTCATTGGTCTACCAATGGCGAAGCCTGAAACTGTCGTTCAATGCCGGCTATTTCAATACCGATTCATACGACGCCCGCCTCTATGTCTACGAGCGGGGACCGCTCTATGCATTCTCGTACCCCTCCTATTACGGTGAGGGAGTGCGTTGCGCCATGATGCTTCAAGCCACCATCAGCCGTCGTCTGACACTCACCGCCAAGGGTGGGTATACCCACTATTTAGATCGTGACGTGATTTCCAGTGGCCTGCAACAGATAGACGGTTCGACGATGACCGACATCGACCTCCAGTTCCGATGGAAACTTTAAACTATAAATAAAGACAATATGATTACAAAAGAAACCTATGCAGCACGACGCTCGCAACTGAAGAGCGAAATGAGGACAGGACTGCTCCTGTTCCTCGGCAACAACGAAGTAGGCATGAACTATGCCGACAACACCTACCACTTCCGTCAGGACAGCTCGTTCCTCTATTTCTTCGGGCTCGACTTCGCGGGGTTGGCCGCTATCATCGATGTAGATGAAGACCGCGAAATCATCTTTGGCAGTGAGTTGACCATCGATGACATTGTATGGACGGGAATCCAGCCTACCTTAAAGGAGAAAAGCATGATGGTAGGCATTCGCGACACCATGTCCATTGGCAACCTCAAAAGCTATCTCGACGCAGCCAAGGCCAAAGGTCAGCCAATTCACTTCCTGCCACCCTATCGCGGCGATCATCAGGTGTGGCTTCAGGAACTATTAGGCATCAGCCCAAAGGAACAGGCAGCCGCATCGTCAGTATCGTTGGTGAAGGCTATTGTGAATCAGCGCAACCACAAGAGCGCTGAGGAGATTGACTTGATAGAACAGGCCATTGATATCAGCACAGAGATGCATCTGGCAGCCTACCGCATAGTACGCCCAGGCATCCACGAAGCCGAGGTGGCTGCAGCTGTCCAGGAGGTGGCCGTCAAGCACGGCGGGCAACTCTCATTCCCCACCATTGCCACTGTGAAGGGTCAGGTGCTGCACAATCACGGCTTTATCCATCGGCTGGCAGAGGGCGACATCTTCCTGCTCGATGCCGGTGCAGAGCTTGAACAGCACTATGCCGGCGACCTGTCGTCGTCGATGCCAGTAGGCGAACGCTTCACCAGTCGTCAGGAAGAAGTCTACAATATTCATTTGGCCAGTTTCCAGGCAGCCGTCGACAAGCTGGCTCCTGGAGTGCCTTTCTTTGAAGCCCATATTGCTGCCGCCATCCAGATTGTGGAGGGCATGAAAGGTTTGGGACTGATGAAGGGAGATGCAGAAGAAGCAGCACGGGCAGGAGCCTACGCCCTGTTCTTCCCCTGCGGACTTGGTCACATGATGGGACTTGACGTCCACGACATGGAAAACTTGGGCGAGCAGTACGTCGGCTATCCTGAGGGCGAAAAGAAGAGTACCCAGTTTGGATTCAAGTCCCTTCGCTTATCACGTCCCTTGGAGCCTGGTTTCGTCTTTACCGTAGAGCCTGGCATTTACTTCATTCCTGAACTCATGGACCAGTGGGAGGCAGAGAAGCGCTTTTCCGACTTCATCAATTACGATAAGCTGCCAGCATGGCGTGACTTCACAGGTTTGCGTAATGAGCTGAACTATGTCATTACACCTGAGGGAGCCCGTTTGTTAGGTCACAAGAAAAAACCGATGACCATTGATGAGGTCATCGGCGCGAAGAACGGAAGATTCTAAGGTCTGTTATTCAAACAGGACCTGAATGAGGGTCTGCCCGACGGCCTGCAGGGTGTTTTTGTCGATGTGGTTGGTGTCGTCGTTGACAGTGTGCCACGTGGGGCCGAAGGAACTTTGCTCACAGTCGGGATAATAAGGTATGATATCGATGCAGGGTATGCCTGCTTTCTGGTTGACGGGGAGGTGATCATCAGTGATGGCATTTCCTTCGTCGTTAGGGAAGTAGCTGCCGTAGCCTGCCGTTCGTGCTGCTGCCCATACCTTTCTCACAACGTCGTCAGCAAAATGCTTGGAGACCTGTTCCTGATAGAACTGTGCACCCTGACCTCCTACCATGTCGAGGAGAATGCCAAAGCGGGCAGTATAGCCCTGACGATGGGGGTTGGCACTCCAGTACTGGGCTCCGAGTGCCCATGTGTCACCATCATTGCCGTTGCTCTCGGCCCATTGTGGTGTTCCCCAGTCTTCGGCATCGAAGCAAATGAAGTCAACGCCTTTGTTGAGGGAGTCGGTAGCGAGCAGTCTGGCTATCTCAAGCATGACAGCGACACCAGAGGCTCCGTCATTGGCAGCCATCACAGGCTTATGATGATTGGCGGGATCGGGGTCGTTGTCGGCCCAGGGACGGCTGTCCCAGTGGGCACAGATAAGTACGCGGTCTGTGACTTCAGGACGGTAGGCGGCAATTATGTTGGTACTCTTGAGGATGGTGCCATCGTAGCCCCTGAGGTCGGCACGCTGAAGGTTGACCTTCATGCCGAATTGCTGGAACATGTTGGCAATCCAATTGGCACAGCGGTCATGGGCGGGGCTGTTCATAGTACGTGGACCGAAGTCGCACTGCTGGCAGAGGTACTGATAGGCGCTATCGGCTGAGAAAGTGGGACCAGCGGGTTTGGCTTTCTCAGTGGTATTGGTTCCGGCTGTGGAATCGCTGGACACGTCAGCCTTGGAGTTGCCACAGGTCGACAGGAGAAGCGCAAAAAGAGGAATGAAGATATGTTTCATGGGCGCAAAGGTACGAAAAAAAGTGAAAAGTGAAAAGTGAAAAGAGAAAATTATCTTTTTTTTTCTTATCTTTGCAGCATTATTTTGTAGGATGTATGACTGAATCGCTGAAGGAGAAAACAGCAAAAGGACTATTCTGGGGCGGGCTGAGCAATGGTGTTGTGCAGCTTCTGAGTCTTGTTTTCGGAATTATCCTGGGCCGTTTGCTTGACCGTGGTGACTATGGTATGATAGCAATGATTACGGTTTTCTCCGTGGTGGCGAACGAGTTACAGTCGAGTGGTTTCAAAACGGCGCTGATCCGTATGCAGTCGCCCCAGGCCAACGACTATAATTCAGTGTTCTGGTTCAATGTTATAGCCAGTATGGTGCTTTATGTCATCTTGTTTTTCTCGGCTCCTCTCATTGCGGCTTACTATCATCAGCCGGAGCTGGTATGGCTGTGCCGCTATGTCTTTTTAGGGTTTGTGTTCTCTGGTTTGGGGATGGCGCAAGGAGCCTATCTGACGAAGAACCTGAAAGTAAAGGAGATCTCGAAGAGCATGATGGTATCAATGCTGGTGTCGTGCATAGTAGGTGCTGTGATGGCAAAGCTAAAGTTCGCCTATTGGTCGCTGGCTACCCAGAACCTGCTGCTTATCCTGATCAACACCCTGTTGCTGTGGCACTATAGCCCATGGCGTCCTACGTTGAAGATTGACTTCGGGCCTGTCAGGCGGATGTTCTCCTTCAGTGTGAAGGTCATGTTCTCGGCCATCCTGGTACAGGTGAACGGCAACATCATGAACATCCTGCTGGGTCGTCATTTCACGAAACAGGAGACGGGCGACTACAGCCAGGCATACAAGTGGAGCACGATGGGGACTGTACTGATTCAGGGTATGCTGAAGCAGGTGGATATGCCAGTGCTGTCAGGCCTTGAGAACGAACGAGAGCGCCAGCTGCGTGTGCTGCGTAAGATGATGCGGTTTACTGCCTTTGTATCATTTCCGCTGCTTTTTGGCCTGGCCTTGGTATCGCACGAGTTTATTATGGTGACCATTGGTGCCAAATGGGAACAGTCTTCGCAGTTATTACCGTTCCTTTGTATCAGCTGTGCCTTCATGCCCCTTTCTACATTGATGCAGGACACGATTGTGATGCGCGGAAGGAGTGATCTTTTTATGTGGAACACCTTGGTGTTCTGCGTCTGCCAGTTATTGGTGATGTCGACGCTGTGGCCCTACGGCCTGCGGGTAATGGTATATGCCTTCGTCGGCCTCAACTTGTTGTGGGTACCGATATGGTTCTATTTTGTAGGCTATCTCACAGCTTACCGATGGTGGTCGTTCCTGGCAGACATTATTCCATTTGCCATAACTGCTTTGGCGGTGATGGTGGCCACCTACTATGTGACCCGTGGTCTGGAGAATGATTGGCTGTTATTGTTGAGCCGGATGGGAATTGCGGCAGTGCTATACTACGTCGTGATGCGTCTGGCCCATGTGAAGATTCTGGACGAGTGCCAGCAGTTTGTATTACAGAAAATAGGTATAGGACATGTCGAACGCTAATTCTCAAATCATCTCATTCCTGCGTTTCCCGCTGACATTTCTGGTGGTGGCCATTCATAGTCGTGGCGAGATAGGTCAGGTTCCAGACCTAATGCACCTGACAGCAAGGAATCTGTATGATATGGTGAAGGTATTGGGCAGCGACGTGATAGCTCAGGTGGCAGTACCCTCCTTCTTCTTCATCTCTGGCTATCTCTTCTTTGCCAACATCTCCAAGTTGGACTGGGCTACCTACAAAAGCAAGTTAGGTAAGCGGGTGCATAGTCTGCTGATACCATTCATCCTCTGGAACCTGATTTGCATACCGCTCACCCTGATGGTGCGCTATGGCGAGAGCCTCAGCGGTACGAGTGCTGCCGATGCTGCTCAGACCTATTGGGACGGCATCCGTTGGCTACATATCTTCTGGAATGCCACCTCGCATGATTCGTTGTTCGCCAACCTCTTTGGCATGAATTTCCTGATGGCTCACCCCATCTTAGGTTCCTTCTGGTATGTCCGCGACCTCATTGTCGTCACTCTGTTTACCCCAGCCATCTTCTGGTTCTTCAAGTATACCGGGAAGGTTGGTGCTGTTATCGTGTTGCTGCTGTTGCTATTGAACATCTGGCCTTATATGACGCCGCGCATATCGTGTCTGTACTACGTTCTCGGTGCTTATTGGAGCATGAGCGGGCACAACCTCTACATCGAACATGCTTTGATCAGACGATGCAATTACCTGCTGACGCTGGTATTGGGCATCTATCTGGTCTGCGTCTTCAGCTACGAAAGCTACTGGGGATGGCAGCTCATTCATCTCTTCACCGTATCGGGTGTGGCGACGACTTTCTGCCTGGCCCATCAAATACTCCAGAAGCGGCCTTCGTTCCGTTTCCCAAAGCTGTTAGGCGAAAGCAGTTTCTTCGTCTATGCGCTCCACATCGAGTTCTCGCTGCCCTTGGGATTCTTCATAGTGAAGGCCCTGTTCCTGCACACGCAGCAGCCGCTGCTCTTAATCCTGCAGTACCTGCTTACACCCGTTGTCATCTACGCCATCAGCCTTGCGGTCTATGTCGCAGCCAAACGGGTAGCACCTCGCACGCTTTCACTCCTTACTGGTAACCGATAAGCCCTACAATTAAGAATATGGATACTCCGAAATACCCCGCCACGACCGACATTGCAGTATTGATACTGTTCTTCAACCGTCCAGACATGCTGCGCCAGCTCTTTGCCATCGTCAGGCAGGCACGCCCCTCGAAGCTATTGCTCTATCAGGATGGTGCACGCAACGATGGCGATCGTGAACTCATGCAGCAGTGCCGCGACATCGTGGCCGACGACCAGATAGACTGGGAATGTACCGTCCATCGTAACTATCGCGACGAAAACCGAGGCTGCGACCCCTCCAACTACCTTTCGGTGAAGTGGGCATTCTCGCTCTACGACAAGTGCATCAAGTTCGAGGATGACGACCAGCCGTCGCTATCGTTCTTCCCATTCTGCAAGGAACTGCTCGACCGCTATGAGGACGACCTGCGTGTGAGCATCATCAGCGGATTGAACTACGACGAGGTGACACCCAACGTGCCCTACGACTATTTCTTCACCACCACCTTCAGCATCAACGGCTGGGCCACGTGGCGAAGGGTGGTCGACCTGTGGGACGATGAGCGCTACGCTTTTCTCGACGACAGCTACAATATGCAGCAGTTGGAAGCACTCATTGGTGAACGGAAATACCAGAAGGATTTTATACGTTTCTGCCAGTATCACCGTTCATTAGGCAAGGCTTATTATGAGACCCTGTTCCACGCCTCCATGTTTTTCAACTCCGGCTTGAGCATTATTCCACGCGTCAACATGATTAGCAATGCTGGTGCTACTGCCGACGGTACTCACTACAGCGGCTCAAACGATACGATTCCCAGCGGCCTGCGTCGCATCTTCACCATGGGGCGTCATGAGCTGCAGTTTCCGCTGCGTCATCCCAAGTACGTCATCGAGAACGTTGACTATAAGAATAGGGCCTTCCGCATTATGGGCTGGGGGCATCCTTGGGTCAAGGTCTGGCGCTCCATCGAAGAACTTTGGCTGAACCTACGGCGCGGCAATTTTAGCCGCATCTCTTCGGCTATTGCCAACCGCTGCCGCATCATCGCAGGCAAATCCCGTTGGGATTAAGACAAAATCCCGAAATCCCGAAATACCGACATCCCGATATAACGAAATACCGAAATACCGAAATGAAAAAGAAAATTCTAACAATCATCACTGGGGCCCTCTGCCTGTTGTGCCCCACCGTAGCCGCACAAGACGATGTCTGCGTTGGCGGCGACATCTCCGTTCTCCAGAGTTATGAAGACAACAATGTGGCCTACTACGACGAGCAGGGCACACGGATTGAAAACGTGCTGCAATTCCTCAAGAGCGAGGCTGTGGGCTGGAATGCCCTGCGTGTGAGACTGTTTGTTGACCCTCAGCGTAAGAACCCTCAGGGCGGCACAGACGCCCAGGTCTGTCAGGATCTCGACTATGTAGTTCGTCTGGCTAAGCGCATTAAGTCCGAAGGCTTCAAGTTCATGCTCGACTTCCACTACAGCGACACCTGGGCCGATCCTGCCAACCAGTGGACGCCCGCTGCGTGGGCTTCGCTGAGCGACGCTGATTTGCAGCAGAAAGTCTACGACTATACCAAGGAATGCCTGGAGACCCTTGTGGAGGCCGATGCTGTTCCCGACTACATACAGACGGGCAACGAAATCAGCTACGGAATGCTTTGGGGAAAGTATGGCAGCAGTAACCTGAAGAAGTGTTACAGCAACTCGCCCGCCGCCAATTGGACTCGCTTTGTGGCTCTGCTGCAGCAGGCCGTGAAGGCATGCCGTGAGGTGTGTCCCGATGCTCAGGTGGTGATTCATACCGAACGGTCGGGCGATGCCTCAGCCCTGAAGTTTATCTACGACAAGCTGGCGGCGGTCGACTACGATGTCATAGGCCTGAGCTACTATCCTTTCTGGCATGGTTCACTGGCCAAGCTCTCGCAGTCGCTCAACCAGTTGGAGGCGCAATTCCCCTCGAAAAAGGTGCAGATTGTGGAAACGGCCTACTACTATCAATGGCAGCCTGCGGCCAGTAGCTCGTTTACTGATTACTCGAAGACTTGGCCTGTATCAGCAGAGGGACAGGCCGCCTATATTCGTGACCTCATTGCCGAGTTGAAACAGCACGCCAATGTGAACGGCCTTTACTGGTGGTTCCCCGAGGAGAACGGCAATGGGCCTAACAGCAAGGTGCTTACCGATTGGGTTAACCGCGGACTTTGGGACAATACGTCGCACCGTGCCATGAAAGGCATTTACGAGCTAAAGGCATTTTTACCTTCAACAACCGGTCTTGAAAACGTCACGGTTACTCCTGTTAATCGCGATCAGCATTGGTACACGCTGCAGGGCATAAAGTTAGACAGCCGTCCTCAGCGACGTGGACTGTACATCACAGGTGGAAGGAAAGTGTTTGTAAAGTAGTCTCTATCCACCATCCACTATCCACTATCCACCAACTCTCATCTAAGATAAAGCCCTGAGAGCAGCTGTACGTAGGTCTCTATGGCCTCACGTATCTCACTGATATGGATAAACTCATCGGCTGAGTGGCTGCGGCTCGATTCGCCAGGGCCGAGTTTCAGCGATGGGAACGGCATCAGCGCTTGGTCGCTGAGGGTGGGAGAGCCGAAGGGTGTCTTCCCCATATCTATACAACGCTTCACCAATGGGTGCTCATGAGGAATGCTCGACGAGTGCAGACGGAAAGAGCGGGCTTTCAGCTCACATTTTTTCATGTGTTTCTTCAGGAACTCAAACACGTATTCATTCTGGTAGAACTCGTTCGTGCGAACGTCAATGATGAAATGCAGCAGGTCGGGCACCACATTGTGCTGCGTGCCGCTCTCCACAACAGTTACTGTCATCTTTGTCGGACCTAACAAGTCACTCTCCTTTCGGAAACGATAGTCGCGAAGCCAAACAAGGTCGTCCAGCGCCTCATAGATAGCATTCACCCCTTCGTTGCGCGCAGCATGACCCGACTTGCCATGAGCATAGCCGTCAACCACCATCAGACCCTTTTCTGCCGTCGCTGGCTGCAAGCCCGTCGGCTCACCCACAATCGCAACGTCAATCTGGGGCAGTCGTGAAAGCACACGGCTGAAGCCATTGATGCCCGACACCTCTTCCTCGGCTGAGCATACCCACAGCAGGTTATATGTCCTGGGACTATGTAGCATGATGCGATAGGCCTGCAATGTAGCCACCAGTCCGCCACCGCAGTCGTTCGAGCCCAAGCCATAGAGCACATCGCCCTCAATCGTAGGCTCAAAGGGGTTGCGGGTCCATGTGGCTACTGGCTTTACAGTATCGATATGGGCATTCAGCATCACCGTAAGCCGGTTCTCATCCCAGTCCGGACAACCTACCCACAGGTTGTTGCCCTCACGGCCGAAGCCAAGGCCATTTCTTCTCAGATACTCACTCATGACGTCGGCTGCAGCTCCTTCGTCACGACTCACTCTTGGTGTGGCTATCAGCTGCTTTAACAGCTCCACAGCATCGTTTACGTATTGTTCCATATTCATAATTTGTGCAAAATTAGAAAATAATTTCGAATTATGAATTATGAATAATGATTTTTTTGTATCTTTGCACCAAATATCTCTCTATCTATGCAAAATCTAAGCCATCTGGCGGTGCTCATCCATGAGCAGGCCAAAACCTACGGCGACCGTGAAGTGCTCATCTATAAGGACTTTGGCGGTACGGAGTGGAAATCGTATTCATGGAACCAGTTTTCGACAACTGTCAAGCAGGTGTCCAACGCCCTGCTGAACCTCGGTGTCAAAGTCCAGGAGAACGTGGGGGTCTTCTCTCAGAACTCTGCCCAGTACCTGTTTTGCGACTTCGGCGCATGGGGCATACGGGCCGTCACCATTCCGTTCTATGCCACCTCGTCGGAGCAGCAGATACAGTTCATGATCACCGATGCGAAAATCCGCATCCTCTTCGTGGGTGAGCAAGAGCAGTACGACAAGGCTCATCGGGTACAGGCCACCTGCCACACCCTCGAGCGCATCATCGTATTCGACCGTGGAGTCAAACTCAGCGACGAAGACTCGCTGGCCATGTACTTCGACGACTTCCTGAAGTTGGGTGAGGGACTGCCACGACAGTCGGAGGTCGACAACCTGTCGGCCCAGGCTCAGATGGACGATATAGCCAATATCCTCTACACCAGCGGTACAACGGGCGACTCCAAGGGCGTCATCCTCACCTGTGGCCAGTACCACGCAGCAATGGTGGCCAACGGTAAGTGTGTGCCTGTCAACGAGAACGACCGCGTGCTCAACTTCCTGCCTTTCACCCATATCTTTGAGAAGGGCTGGAAGATCCTGTGCCTCACAGCCGGCGCACGTCTCATCGTCAACACCTATCCGCTGCAGGTACAGCAGACCATGAAGGAGCAGCACCCCACGTGCATGTCCTCCGTGCCTCGTTTCTGGGAGAAGGTCTACATGGGTGTGCAGGAAAAGATAGAGTCCAGCAGCGCCATGCAGCGCAAGCTCTTTGAACATGCCATCGCCGTTGGCCGACGTCACAACATTGAGTATCTTTCAAAGGGCAAGAAGCCCCCAATGGCCCTCCACTTCGAATACGAGATGCTCAACAAAACCATCTTCTCACTGGTGCGCAAGGAACTGGGCTTGGAGAACGCCCACTTCTTCCCCACCGCAGGTGCTACCGTCAATCCGAAAGTCGAAGAGTTCGTCCACTCCATAGGCATCAATATGGTGGTGGGCTACGGCCTGACCGAGTCACTGGCCACCGTATCGTGCAACCACTTGGGCGACCCCTGGACAGTGGGTTCTGTAGGCATTCCCATCGAGGGCATCTCCATCCGCATCAGCGAAGAGGGCGAGGTGCTACTCAAAGGCCCCACCATCACTCGTGGCTACTACAACCGCGAAGACCTGACAAAGGCCGCCTTTACCGACGACGGCTATTTCCGCACAGGCGATTCTGGCTACTTAGAGGGCGGTGAGCTCTTCCTCAAGGAGCGCATCAAGGACCTCTTCAAGACCTCGAACGGCAAGTACATTGCCCCGCAGATGATTGAGTCGAAGATACTCGTCGACAAGTACGTCGACCAGATAGCTATCATTGCCGATCAGCGCAAGTTCGTCTCGGCACTCATCATTCCCGTCTATCCTTTATTAGAGGAATACGCCCGCGGGCACGGCATCAAGTTCGAGAGCCGCGAAGACCTCTGCCAGAATGAGCAGATCAACCAGATGATGATGGAGCGCATCGACACCCTGCAGCAGCAGCTGGCTCATTATGAGCAGATCAAGCGTTTCACCCTCCTCCCCCACTCCTTCTCAATGGAGCGCGGCGAGCTCACCAACACCCTGAAAATCAAGCGTCGCGTGCTCAACGAGAACTACAAGGCACAAATCGACAAGATGTACGAGGAGTAGTAAGCAACAAAAGGTTACATGGTTAAGGCTTAACCATGTAACCACCACTATTCGCAGGGAAATCAAATTATTTTACATTATCAGTTTCGCGCCTAAACTCATTGAGTTTGGAGGCTGGAAAGGGTGAGTTTGGAGCCTCAAAAGGGTGAGTTTGCAGCCTTAAATCAATGAGTTTGGAGGCTCCAAACGCCCAGTTTTGCAAGCCGTTGTATATCAGTGAGATACGAAAATGGCAGAATACTGACTGCTGAAATGAAAAATCTCAACAAAATTCATTTTCTTTTTCATAGAAAAAAAGAGGCGAGCCGTAGCGGAATGCGGCTCGCCTGCTTAAAGGATAGGATGATTACTCGGCAGGAGTAATGGTGGCGTAAGACTTGGTGTCACACTTCGGGTAGAACTCGATGTGAACCTTGCCAGTAACGCTGATGGGGATATTGTCGTTCGAACCGTTAATGATGTTGTCGAGCGATCCGCCCCAGTTGCCGTCCTGGTTGTCCCAGGTGCCGTTGCCCTTGAACTTGATGACGCCCTCGCCGAGGGTGGTAGTCACCTCCCAGCAGCGCTTCTGTAGGTTGTAGGTCATCTCGACACCAGTGTCCCAGTCGTTGTTGACAGCACTGCCCACGACGAAGACGCTGTTAATACGTGTGAGAGTGAAGGTCATGTCAGCCATGTTGACGTCGGCGCGATAGAAGCCAGGTGTCACGAGCACGTTACCTGAGCCGCCATCGTCGATGAGGGTGCCGCCCTGCTCGTCGTTGGTGCCAGTGCCGTAGTTACCGTTGTCCCAGTTGTTGAAGGCTCCAGTGAACTTGAAGGCACCCTTGCCGCCTGACCAGTCAGCATCCTGAGCATAGAAGAAGCCAGTGTAGAGGCCATTGCCGTCGGCGCAGTAGAGCGGCTGCTCAATTGCACCCCAGTCGTTGTTGACACCAGCCTCCCAGATGTACTCGGCGAAGTTGATAGCCTTGATTTCGTAGGTCATCTCAGCCATGTTGATGGTGAAGCGATACTTCTTGGCCAGTCCGTCGACGTGGAAGGAGTGGTCGCCGTCGAGGTTGTAGCGACGGTCGAAGGAGCCGCTGAAGTCCTCGCTGGCACCTGTGGTACCAAAGAGCTTGTTCCATGTGCCCTCAGCCACGGCGTTGATAGCTTCCTCGTCGCCAAAAGCGAACCACATCTCACCACCCGAGCCGTCGAAGGTATATGTGAAGACGGGATCCTCGGACACATCCTTGTCGCTATGAGAGAACTTCTGAGTCTTGGCCGACTCTGCGTTCCACTCGCCAGGACTGCCAATGAGGTAGTAGGCATCGGCAATGTTGACGGGCGTTACCTGGAAGGTGCGCTCCATCATGTCGATGACCACCTTAATGCGCTTGGGACCAGCAGCCATCTTGAAGGAGTTGTCGGCGCCAAGGTTGTAGCGATAGTCGAATGAACCCGATGTGGCTTCGTTCTCACCACCGACGATACCAAAGAGCTTGGACCAGTCGCCGCCAGCAATGGCATCGCAAGCCTCGTCGTCGCCAATGGCAAACCACGTGTCGCCGTCGGCAGCGTCGAAGATGATGGTAAAGATAGGATCTTCGTAGACATCCTTGTCGCTGTGTGAGAACTTCTGTTCCTTGGAGGCGGCAGAACCAGCCCAGTCGAGCTTACCGCCAACGATGTAATAGTTCTGGGCAATCTTCGGAGCCTCTGGAATCAGCGTCAGCTGTACAGAGCCGGCATCGATATAGGCGGCCTGTCCCTTATAGACGCCATCGAGATAAACCTTGGCATCGTAGGTGCGCACTTCGGGCCGACGTCCGAAGTTCTCGACGATCATTTCCTGCAGCACTTCCTTGCTGAATGTACCTTCAGCGGTGGAGAGTGCCTGGATGGTCTTTGAGTCAGCATCTTCAAGGCCTGCTGGCGTCATGACGATGCGCATTTTGTCGAAAGTGGTGCCCTCAGGAGCGGCAGCAGCGCTGACAGCAATCAGCTTTACTGCGTCGTCAGCCTTAGCCAGGTCGATGTTCGAGGCGGCGGCAGAAGCCGTTACGCCAGGAATGGTGATGGCCGCAGGCTCAGGATTGGAGATGGGGCTTGCCCAGTCCTTGAAGTCTTCCGTACAACCGGTGAAGGCTGCTGCAATGAGCATCATTCCACCGAATAATATATGTTTCTTCATACAATTCCTAATTTTTAAATGTTAATTACTCCACAACACCCGTGCTGCGGTCGAAGTTCACCTTGATGGTTTTGCCAGGACCAACAGATACGGAATACTCCTCACCTACGTCGTCCTTCCAGTTGCTGTCGCTGTTGTGATCAGCGTCACGCCAAACCAGCTCACCGTTGCCGTTGAGGATGGTGAACTCCGTCTGCCACCAGTCAACGCCAGGAACAACGATGTAAGCACGCATCTCACCAGAGCCAGTGAAGTCGCTGAACGTCCAGTTGCCATCCTTGCCGTCGGGAGGTGTCATCTCAACACCGCTCCAGCTACCGTTGTCGACAGCTGCGCCAATGGCACAGGCCTTACCAGGAGCTACGGTGAGCGTGTACTTCACCTTCTTGCCCTCGATAGCGGTGACGAACTTCAGCACATACCAGCCAGCCTTGTCGAAGACGATGTTGCCGTCGCCATCGGTAGAGATGGTCAGGCCGTCGACTTGGTTGACAAACTCATCGATCATGTCGTAGCCGAACCAGTCGTTGGGCTTGTTACCCCACTTGAAGCCGTCGGCATTGTTGTAGATCATGGTGTAGAACTGACCTTCCTTGGTCCAAATCAGAGGAACGGGCTTCCAAGTGCTCCAGGCATCGCCAATGCTTCCACCGCAAACGAAGATGTTGGTAGGCAGGGCGAGCTCCTGTGGAGCCTCCCAAGCGTAGACCTTGATGGAAACGCTGTTGGAGAGGACCTCGGCGTAGTTCATGCCAGTGTCGCCAAGGAAAGCGCGAGAACGCAGAAAGACGGGCAGTCCGCTGGCGGGATCCTCGTCGTTGTTGGCTTCACGGTAGAGCGGCAGCACCACGTCGTTGATTTCAGAACCATCGATGCTCATGCTTGGATTGGTATAGGTAGTAGGCAGCTCAGTCCAGTTGCTGCCGTCGAGCGACACCTGCACGGCATAGTAAACAGCTGCCGGCCATCCACCGTAGTTAGGCTGTGAGGCTGTGAGGTTTACCGTACCGTAAGGCAGGTCATACACGTTATTGGCTGCCATTTCCGGCGTGTTCAGCACGAAGCTCGTCGGAATGCTCAACGTGGGGTTGCTGTCGTTGTCGTCCTTACAGGAAGTAAGGAAGGGCACGACTGCGATCATCGTGAAGAGCAGGCTTTTATATATCTTTTTCATAACCTTCAATTTCTATTTTCAATTATCGATTTTCTATTTTCTATTAGTAGCCCGGATTCTGTTCGAGGTTCGGGTTGTTGGTCAAGTCATTCAGAGGAATGGCAAAGATGTTGTGGAAGGCCTGGAACTGTGAACCAGCGGCAGCTCCTCCCATGTACTCCCAAGTGTAAGAAGACTGTCCACCATAGCTGTTGAAACGGACGAGGTCCATACGGCGGCGTCCCTCACACCAGAACTCCTTCGACCACTCGGTACGTAAGTCGGCGAGCGTGTAGCTATTCTGAGTAGCAGCATGGGCACGCTTGCGCAGTTCATTAATCTTACTGGCAGCATCGGCCGTTGAACCATTTATGCGGGTCTCTGCTTCTGCGTAAGTCAGATAAGCTTCAGCTATACGCATCAGCGGCAGGTCGGTATCTACGAACTGGTCAACGATACTGGTGGTACCACCGTCGGAGCGGACGTTGCGGAACTTAGCGCAGGCGTAGCCGTGGGTGGCATCGGTCTCGTCGGTGATGTAGCGGGTGTAGCCCTTGCCAGTGGTGAAGGCCTTGCCGGTATAGAACAGGGCGCGGTCGTCGCCAGCAATCTTGGTGATCTCTTCCTGTGAGGCGGGCTCCTCGGGCAGAACAGTCTCTTCGCCGAAGAAGTTGTCGATCAGCTTACCTCTTACACGCATACACTTACCCCAGGCAGCTGTTGTACCTGAAGGCATACACTTCTCCATGTCGCTCTCGGCGGGCTTGGCATAGGAAGAGAGCACGAGGTAGTGCATGCCACCATAGCTCTGAGTGTTGACGCCGTCGTGCAGGATGGGGAAGATGTCCTCATATTGTGCACCGTTGGTGTCGTTGTCGGCCAGGAACAGCATCTGATAGGCTGTGTACTTCTCGCCTGTTGCGGGATTGGTGGCACCCGTGGTGTGCAGGTGGTAGTAGCCATTGTCAATGACTTTCTGAGCATATTCCTTGGCTTCGCCCCACTTGGCGGTGCCTGTGTAAACCTCGGCATTCAGATAGAGGCGGGCCAGCAGCAGCTGAGCAGCCACCTTGTCGACACGGCCGTAGGTCATCGTACCAGCTGCGCCCAACTCGTTCTCAATAGCTTTTAACTCCTTCTCGATGAAGTCAAAGTACTGCTGACGTGTATAGCGCTCACCAGCCTCGGCAACGACGTGCTCAGTGAAGGTAGCATTGCCATAGAGATCCATCACCTGATAGTATGTGAAGGCACGTACGAAGCGTACTTCAGCACGACGCTTGGTGTTCTCATCACTACCATTGGCAGGGAACTGGTCAAGATAGTAGTTACAGAGCGTGATGGTGAAGAACAGACGATAGTAGAGTCCTGAGGAACACGAGTTGTTGGCGTCGTAGGTGTTGTGCAACAGTTCGGGGATACCTGGGTCGCCAATCCAAATCCAGCTGGCTTCGTCGGTGGTGAACTCCTGTAACTCCCATACATTGCGGTAGTAGTCAGAGAAACCCTCGTCAACGTCTTGGATGTCGCCCTTTCCAGCGGGACCTTGTTGACCAGTGAGTACAAAACTGCTGTAGATCTTGTTCAGCAGTGCCTCTTCGGAATAGTTGGGGTTCTGCTGCGGGTTGATGTTCTCCACATGCAGGTCGTTGACACAGGCGGTGAAGCCTAATGAGCAGACCAGGGCTGCAGCAGGAATGATTTTCTTAAATATATTCAGTTTCATAATTGTATCCTATTTTATCGTTTAGAAATTCAGACTCACTCCGAAGATTCCCATGAGCGGGCGCGGATAGATACTGCCGTCGTAACCACCGTCGATTTCTGGGTCGATGCCCTTATACTTCGTAATGGTAAATACGTTCTGTGCGGTGAGATAGGCGCGGCCGTTGAGCTTGGTACCAAACAGCTTGTCGAAGGAGTAGCCCAGCGTCACGTTGTCGAGCTTCAGGAACGAAGCGTTCTGGATGAAGTAGTCAGAGAGTGTGGTCTTCTCGCTGGTGGCTGTCCAGCCCTTCTCTGCAGCGTCCTTATAGACGTTATGCCAGGTATTGCCTGTATAGAGGCCAGTGATGGACACGTTGGAGATACCGCCTGCCTCTATGCCATTGTAAACGTAGTTGTTCAGGTTGGCACGCATTGAAAAGCTGAAGTCCCAGTTCTTCCAAATAACTTTGGAGGTGAGACCCATGGTGACATCGGGATTTGACTTCTTGTAGAAGTAACGGTCGGCAGAGGTGACAGTGCCATCGCCGTTACGGTCGACAAACTGTCCGAGGATGGGCTGACCGTTCTGGTCGTAAACCTGCTGGTAGACATAGAAGGCCTCAACAGGCGAGCCAACATGGTAGGACTTGACGTTACCGCCAACACCATAGGCTGCTCCGCCGTGAAGAATCATGTAGTCATCATTGGAGCCGTCGACCAGCTCGTCGATCTCGTTCTTGTTCCAGGTGAAGTTGTAGCCCAACTGCCAGGTGACATCCTTGGTCTGGACGGCACGCCAGTTGGCGGTGAACTCAACACCAGTGTTGTGCAGCGAACCGATGTTCTTGTCGATCTTGTTGGAGAAGTTCGTTCCCACGGGCAGCACCACCTTATTGATAAGGTCCTTGGTCTTGCGGTGGTAGACATCGACGCTGAAGGTCAGACGGTCGTTCATGATACCGAAGTCGATACCGCCGTTCCAAGTGGTGGTCTTCTCCCATGTCAATGCCTGATAGAAACCGTCAGGACGTGTGGTTGAACCATCACCGAAGAGATAGTAGTAGGCACCCTGAATGTTTGGGGTGTAGGTGGGGATATAGCTGAAGTCGGCGATACCCTCCTGCTGACCAGTGATACCCCATCCGAGACGGAGCTTGAAGTCAGACAGCCAGCTGACATCCTTCAGGAAAGGCTCCTCATTCACCTTCCATGCGAAGGCGGCAGAGGGGAACAGACCCCACTGCTCGTTGTCGGCAGTGTCGAGCCAGTTGAAGCGTGAAGAACCGTCGGCACGCAGCGTAGCGGTCAGCATGTAGCGGTCGAGCAGCGTGTAGTTCAGACGTCCGAAGAACGATACGAGGTAGTTCTCGGTCTTGTAGTCGGGGTTGGCCGACTCATTATAGTAAGCGCCTGGGCTCTCGGTGTTGGTAGAGGGATAGAGACCATAGGAATGATAGTTGTTCTTCCTGTGGAAGTGCTGCCACTCGTAACCAACCATTGCCGTAATGTTATGGATGCCGATTTCCTTCATGTAGTCGGCATAGGCATTCAGCGAGAGGTTATAGGTATCGGTCTTGCTGTTGTCGTAGAAGCCATAATAGTAGTTGTCGAAACTATAGGGGCTTACATCAGTACTCTTCTTGCTGTTGGAAAGGTCCATACCACCGTTGACGTGTAACTGGAGATCTTCCAAGCCGTGCAACTTGTACACGATTTCAATATTACCAATCAGTTCCTTGGCTTTGACGTCTTCGTTATAGAGTTCCAATGCCGCAACAGGGTTCTGTGCAGCCAATGAGTTCTTGTTTGCTGTCCATTCTGTATCAGCCCAAGATGCAGAGCTGGGCCACTGCCAATAGCCGCCGTAGTTCTTCTTCATCTCGCTGGTGACAGCGTAGATGGGTTTGGTGGGATCCATAGCCAGGGCGTTGTAGATGGCAGCACCACTCTGTCTGTCCTGCTTGGAATACATGCCCTTGGCATTGATGTTGAATGTCAGGTGATTGTCCAACAGCGTGGGTGACACGTTGAAGCTGGCAGTATAGCGCTGGTAGTCGCTCTTCTTTACGACACCGTTCTGGTTGGTATAGCCCAAGCTCACGCGATAAGGCATGTTCTTCAGACCGCCAGACACGGTAATGTTGTGGTCGGTAGAAACGGCAGTACGATAAATCTCTTTCTGCCAGTCGGTATCAGCAAACAGATGATTACCCTGCTCGTCGAAGTAACCTAAGTTGGCATACTCGGAACTGGCAAGATACTCTTCCTCAGAATAGCCGCGCGCATTCATGACCAGGTTCTTGATATAAGGCATGTACTCGCTGGCATCCATGACATCGAGCTTCTTGCTGACGAAACCAACAGATACATTACCATTATAGCTGATGCTGGGTGCAGCACCTGCGCGTCCTTTCTTAGTGGTGATGATGATCACACCGTTAGAAGCACGGCTACCATAGATGGCAGTAGCTGATGCATCCTTCAGGACGGTAAAGGTCTCAATATCGTTTGGATTCACCAAAGCCAATGGGTTGGTACTTTCCTTATCATAGCTATCCATTGTCAGACCGTCAATCACAATCAGAGGAGAGTTGCTGGCGTTCAGAGACGAACCACCACGAATGCGGATTGTAGCGCCGTCACCAGGACGTCCACCACCATTGGTGACGTTAACACCTGCAATCTTACCCTGCAACATGTCGTTGGCAGATGTCTGCAGACCGTGGTTCATGTCATCGGGCTTAACTGCCGACACAGAACCAGTCAGGTCAGATTTCTTGGCACGACCATAACCGATGACCACCACGTTCTCGAGAACCTGTGCATCGTCGATCAGCGTTACCACTACATTGGGCGAGGCAGCCACTGTGGCCGTCTGGTAGCCTACCGACGAGACGGTGAGCTGCGCACCCTGTTTTGCTTGTAAGGAGAAGTTTCCGTCGAAATCGGAAATCGTTCCTCCCACCGACTGTCCGACAACACGGATGGTTGCGCCGATGATGGGTTCTCCCTGCGAGTCTTTCACATGGCCCTTTACCGTAATTTGGGCGAAGGCGCCTACCGATAGGAATAGGCCTAAGACAAGGCCGAGCATCCTAAGCGGGATTCTAATGTTTACCTGCTTCATCATTCCATTTAATTAGAGTTAATTTTATAGTTTTACGTAAAATTTTGGTGCAAAGTTAGTTTTCTTTTGCTTTCATTGTACTTTTTTTTGCCTAAATCCGTTATAATGATAATGCAAACGTTTGCACGCCGAAAGGTTAACAATAAGGACGTTGTCGTGACCACCGAATATCAAAAAGAACTATCTTTGCATTTGTAAACTAAAAACCAGTCATGAAGGAACCTACACCGATGACAATGAAGGATATTGCCAAAGAGCTTGGAATCTCTGTGGCAACTGTGTCGCGTGCCCTGAAGGATTCGCCACGTATTAGCGAAGAGCGGCGAAGAATGATTCAGCAATACGCGCGCGAACATAATTTCTATCCTAATGTAATAGGCGCGGCTCTGCGTCACAGCAGGGTGGCAACCTCAAAGGTCATCGGCGTCATAGTCCCGGAGTTTACGCACTATTACTTTTCTTCAGTGCTGACAGGTATCGAAGAGGCTGCGATGGCTCGTGGCTATTATATCATGGTGGCACTGAGCAATGAACAGCACGAACGTGAAGTCCGCATCTGCGAGATGTTCCATCGGCAGAAGGTGTGTGGTGTCATTGTGTCGCAGGCGAAGGACACCCAGAGCTACGAGCATTTTCAGAAGTTGATAGACTCAGGCATCCCGATGGTATTTTACGATCGTATCTGTACTGGTGTGAACGCCAGTCGGGTGGTGGTAGATGACTACATGGGAGCCTTTAATGCCGTCACCTACTTGATAGAGACGGGGTGTAGGCGCATTGCCTTTTACGGGGCACCAATGCAATTGGAGATCTCAAAGAACCGTTTCAATGGCTATAAGGATGCCTTGCTGAAGCGTGGCCTGAAGTTCGACGAGCACTTGATGCGTATCTGCGACAACCGTCAGGATGCCGAACTGATAACGCCCGAGTTGTTTGATGGTGATTATTATCCCGACTCCTTCTTTGCCGTCAACGACGATACGGCTATTGGTATTCTTTATACCGTCAAGCGAATGGGGCTTCGGGTGCCAGAGGACATTAGTATCTGCGGCTTTACCAACGGGCAGCGTGCTGTGGCCTGTGACCCCATGCTCACCACTGTTGAGCAGCGCGGTAAGCGGGTTGGTGAGGAGGCTGCCGAGATACTCATCGATAAGGTAGAGGGGCTTTCGCCCATCGATAAGGTTGAGAAGCGTGTAGTAAGAACCAGACTTATTATTAGAGGAACAACAAGATAAAGATAAAATTATGAAACAGAAACCTGATTTATCGTTTTGGAAGCTCTGGAACCTGAGCTTCGGATTCTTTGGTGTACAGATTGCCTACGCCTTGCAGAGTGCAAACATCTCTTCTATCTTCCACACCATCGGAGCAGACCCTCACGACTTGAGCTACTTCTGGATTCTTCCGCCGCTGATGGGTATGTTGGTGCAGCCCATTGTAGGAAGTTTGAGCGACAAGACCTGGACGCGCTTCGGACGGCGCATTCCCTACCTGTTTATTGGTGCTACGCTGGCGGTGATTGTCATGTGCCTGTTGCCCAATGCCGGCTCGTTCGGCATGACAGTAAGCATGGCGCTTATCTTTGGCCTCATTGCCCTAATGCTGCTCGACACTTCGCTGAACATGGCGATGCAGCCTTTCAAGATGATGGTGGGCGACATGGTGAATGAGAAGCAGAAAGGAAAGGCTTATAGTATTCAGTCGTTCCTCTGCAATGCTGGTAGCGTGGCAGGCTTCATCTTCCCCTTCCTATTTACGTGGTTAGGTGTGAAGAATGTAGCTCCTAAGGGTGTGGTGCCCGATTCGGTCATCTGGTCGTTCTATGTTGGTGCAGCGATTCTCATTATTTGCGTCATTTACACTACGTTGAAGGTGAAGGAGTGGGCACCCAAGGAGTATAATGAATATAACCCGGCACCAGCCGAGAAGGAAGACAAGGCTAACTGGTTTGCCCTGCTCATGCGTGCCCCAAAGAACTTCTGGCGCGTCAGTCTGGTGCAGTTCTTCTGTTGGGCTGCCTTCCTCTATATGTGGTCCTACGTGGTGGGCGCTGTTTCTGAGACGGTATGGAACACTGACAATCCTGAGACGGAGGCTTACCAGACTGCCCGTAACTGGACGGGAGTACTGTATGCTATCCAGGCTTTAGGCTCTGTGGTGTGGGCTACGCTGATTCCTCGCTTTAAGAACATGAAGTTGGCCTACAGCGTCAGTATTATGCTTGGTGCCTTGGGCTTTGCACTCATCCCGTTCTGTCATGACCAGTACCTTCAGATACTCCCCTTCTTGTTGATAGGCTGCGTATGGGCTGCTATGCTTGCTTGTCCTTTCACGCTGGTTACCAATGCCCTCCAGGGGTATGGCCACATGGGAGCATACTTAGGCTTGTTCAACTGCGCCATCTGTCTGCCTCAGATTATTGCTGCAGCCTGTGGTGGTACGGTCTTTGGACTGGTTGGTGGCACCCAGTCGGCCATGATGTTTGTATCAGCTGTATTGCTGGTTTTCGGTTCGCTCTCCGTTTTTGCCATCAAGGAAAAAGAGTAGTAGGATGCAAACGTTTGCGCAGTTTTATTCCGTAATAACCCGCTGTCAATGAACAGCGGGTTATTATTTTTCGTACTTTTGCAGTAAACTAAAAACGCTTACAATATGAAATTACTATTCAATCTGGAGTATCAGACTACTTTTGGTGAAGAGTTGGTACTCAACATTCTGAAAGGAAACGGAAAGGTCGAACAGCACAAGATGGGTACGCTCAATGGCTTGAATTGGACTTGTACCATCAACCATGGTAAAGCTTTGTCAAACGACAAGAAGGTCATGTATGTAGACTATTACTATTCGGTATATCGTGGTGATGAAGAATATCGTCACGAGTGGCTTGTACAGCCTCACCGTCTGGAATTCTCTGCCACTAAGGCAACGCGTTACATCGTGTATGACCACTGGATTGACATTCCTGAGGACAGCTACCTCTATTCGTCAGCATTCACTGACTGTGTGTTTGCACGTGAATGTCGGTTGAGCAAAGAAGCAGACTATAACCGTACAGTGCGACTGAAGGTACGTGCCCCACAGTTGCGTGGCAATGAGCGGTTAGCGGTCATCGGTAGTGGCGAGACCTTGGGCAATTGGGAAGCCAAGCGTGCTCTAGAGATGGCTGAGCATGAGAAAAACGAGTGGGCCATCACTTTGGATGCCGATGCCTTGATGCGAACCTTCGAATTCAAGTTTGTCGCTCTTGACGAAGAGATAGATGTTACTCCCCTATGGGAGAACGGCATGAACCGTACGATTGTGTTGCCCGACATGGAGAAGGGCGACGTGGTGGTCTACGAGTTGTCACAGGCTTATTTCCCCGTCTATCCGTGGAAGGGTGCAGGTACTGTAGTTCCTGTCTTCTCGCTCCGCAGCGAAGGCAGCTTCGGCGTTGGCGATTTTGGTGACCTGAAGCTGATGATTGAATGGTGCGACAAGACCCGTCAGCGCATCCTTCAGGTGCTGCCTATCACCGATACCAACATGACAGGTACTTGGCAGGATTCCTATCCCTATAACTCTATCAGCATCTATGCTCTCCATCCGCAGTATTGCGATTTGCGTCAGCTACCAGCTATCAAGGATGAACAGAAACGTGTCGAGATGGAACAGCTGCGCCAGGAACTGAATGCCCTGCCCCAGATTGACTACGAGCGGATGTTCAAGGCAAAGATGGACTATTTGCGCATCGTCTTTGCTCAGGAATGGACTGCAGTACAACGTCGTCCTGACTACAAGAAGTTCTTCGATGAGAACAAGGAGTGGCTCGTTCCCTATGCTGCTTTCTGCTACTACCGTGACCTGTATGGAACTGCTGAGTTCTCGAAATGGCCTGCAGGGGCGACAGTGGCCAACACGCAGAAGTCGACCTTTAAGGCTAAGAAACAGTTACAGTTCTGGTACTATGTCCAATATAGTCTTGACCGTCAGATGCGTGCTACCCATGCCCATGCCCGAGCCCACCATATTATATTAAAAGGTGATATCCCCATTGGTATCTCCAGAGACGGTGTAGAAGCATGGGTTGAGCCCAAGTACTTTAACCTGAACGGTCAGGCTGGTGCTCCACCCGATCCATTCTCTGCCGACGGTCAGAACTGGGGTTTCCCCACCTACAACTGGGATGAAATGCTGAAAGACAATTGTCAGTGGTGGGTACGCCGCTTTCGTAAGATGGCCGAATATTTCGATGCTTACCGCATTGACCATGTCTTAGGTTTCTTCCGTATCTGGGAGATTCCCATGCCAGAGAAATCAGGACTCATGGGACAGTTTGCACCTGCCTTGGGAATGAGTATTGAAGAGATTGAGGGCTATGGTGTGAAGTTTAACGAAGGGTTATTCCTCGTCGACCATAAGCGTAATGACCGCTGGCATCCGCGCATCGCTGTGCAGTATCAGGAGGCTTTCGAACAGCTCAGTGACGAGCAGAAGTTCTGTTTCAACCGTTTGTACAACGACTACTTCTACCGCCGCAACAACCAGTTCTGGTATCAGGAGGCCATGAAGAAACTGCCGCGGCTGACACAGGCCACACGTATGCTGGTTTGTGCCGAAGACCTTGGCATGGTGCCCGACTGTGTGCCTTGGGTCATGAACGAGCTGCGCATTCTTTCACTTGAGATCCAGTCGATGCCGAAGGATTCGAAATACCGTTTCGGACGATTGAGCCACAATCCGTATCGCTCAGTTTGTACCATTTCTACTCACGACATGCCAACACTCCGTCAGTGGTGGGATGAGGACTATGAGCGTACACAGGACTATTATGGTGCTTCCACGCTCCATCGCAGTGGGGAGGCTCCCCACCCGTTGCCTGGCTGGCTGGCCAAGGACATCGTCAGCCGTCACCTCACCAGTCCCTCCATGCTCTGTCTGCTCTCCTTGCAGGACTGGCTCTCTATTGACGAGAAACTGCGTCTGCCCGATGCCAATGCCGAGCGTATCAACATCCCGGCAAATCCCCGCCATTACTGGCGCTATCGCATGCACCTCACTATTGAACAGTTGCTGGCAGCCAATGAACTGAATAACGAAATCAGCACATTAATTATACAAAGTGGACGAAAATGAAAAGATTATTATCCTTATTGTGCATTGTGCAATGTGCATTGTGCATTGATGCAGCCAGCGTCAAGTCGCCTAATGGCAACATTGAACTGAAATTCTCTGTTGACGGGAAAGGGCGTCCGACGTATGAAATGACCTACAAGGGACGGGCAGTAGTGCTGCCCTCTCACCTTGGCCTCGAGTTGGCTAAGGATAAGCACGCCTCTCGCGGACTGAAGGAGACTGACCTCATGGATGGTTTCTCTATCGTGAAGGAAGAAACCACGGAGCAGGATGAGACGTGGCGCCCCGTCTGGGGTGAGACAGCCACCATCCGTAACCACTACGTCGAGTACGTTGCTGTATTACAGCAACAAACAGAACAGCGGAAAATAGCCATCCGATTCCGTGTCTACGACGACGGCATCGGCTTCCGCTATGAGTTTCCGCAACAGAAGGAGCTGAACTACTTCCTCATCAAGGAAGAGCACTCGGAATTCGCCATGGCGGGCGACCATACGGCCTGGTGGCTGCCAGGTGACTATGACACGCAGGAGCAGGAAACACAGGAATGTCGTCTCTCTGAGATTCGCAGCCGTATGAAGGAAGCCGTCAATTGGGACAACTCTTCTGTAGCTGTCTTTTCTCCTACGGGTGTGCAGACCTCGCTTCAGATGAAGTCGCAAGATGGTCTCTATATCAATATCCACGAGGCTGCCTGTGCCGACTACGCCACTATGCACCTGGAACTGGTCGATGCTCAGACCAAGGCACTGACGACTGAGCTGGGCGGTGGCAGCAATGCCTATACCCCTAATCCCAAGCCTTCGCCCTGGCCGTTGCCGAAGCCCTTCACCTTTGTCAGCCACCTGACGCCCGACGCCACTGGTCTGAAGGGTGCCATGCAGACACCTTGCAATACACCTTGGCGCACGGTGATGGTTTCCGACGATGCCCGAGACATGCTGTCATCAAACCTCATTCTGAACCTCAATGAGCCATGTGCTCTCGAAGATGTGAGTTGGATTCATCCCACGAAGTACTGCGGCGTGTGGTGGGAGATGATTGTGGGCCGTGGCTCTTGGCACTATACCAACGACTTCCCCTCTATCTACCTGAATCAGATAGACTGGGCAAAGGTGAAGCCAAACACCACACATAAAGCCAACAATGAAAATGTGAAGCGCTACATCGACTTTGCCGCCAAAAATGGTCTTGACGAGGTGCTCGTCGAGGGCTGGAACGTTGGCTGGGAAGACTGGGCCAACATGTGGAAGCGCGACGTCTTCGACTTCGTCACACCTTATCCCGACTTCGACATCAAGATGCTCAACGACTATGCTCACTCTAAGGGCGTGAAGCTGCTGATGCACCACGAGACCTCGTCGTCGACGAATAATTACGAGCGCCACATGGAAAAAGCCTTCCAGCTTATGAACAAGTATGGCTACGATGCCGTGAAGACTGGCTATGTGGGTGATATCATTCCTCGTGGCGATCATCACTACTCGCAGTCGATGAACAACCACTACCTCTATGTCGTGAAGGAGGCCGCCAAGCACCACATCATGGTGAATGCCCATGAGGCTACGCGTCCCACGGGTCTCTGCCGTACCTATCCGAACCTTGTCGGCAATGAGTCGGCCCGTGGCACGGAGTACGAGGCTTTCGGCGGCTCGCGTCCCGACCATACCTGTATCCTGCCGTTTACCCGCCTGCAGGGTGGTCCGATGGACTATACTCCTGGCATCTTTGTGACCAAACTTTCAGAGTGGAGCAACAACACATCCTGGGCCCGCATCACCATTGCCGGCTCCTTGGCGCTCTACCTGACCATGTATTCACCCTTGCAGATGGCAGCCGACCTGCCTGAGAACTATGAGAAGTTCGACGATGCCTTCCAGTTCATTCGCGACGTGGCTTGCGACTGGGACGAGAGCATCTATCTCGAGGCCGAGCCCGCCGACTACATCACTGTAGCCCGCAAAGCCAAGGGTACTGACAACTGGTTCATTGGCGGTAAGTGCGACGAGAACGGCCATCAGAGTGTTATCAAGCTCGACTTCCTCGACAAAGGCCGCAAGTACGACTGCACCATCTATGCCGATGCCCGCGATGCCCACTATGAGAAGAATCCGCAAGCCTATGTCATTACCAAGCGAACGGTCAAGAAGGGCGATACCCTGAAATTGACGGAGGCTCCTGGCGGCGGCTTTGCCGTTAGTCTGATGGCCAAATAGAGAATTACTAACCAACATGACATAAACAATGAAAAGATTGATTTCTACGGTCCTTGTGGCCACAACCTGTATGATGACAATGAATGCGCAACCTAAACTCTCGGCCACCAACATCGACGAGGTGATGAAGGCCATGACACTGGAAGAGAAAGCCAAACTTCTTGTTGGTGGAGCTAATAACTTCTTCGGCGACCAGGCCGTTGTCGGAGGCGAAGCCACTCTCGTGGCTGGTGCTGCTGGTACGTCGCCGGCTATACCGCGCTTAGGCATTCCCGCCACGGTGCTGACTGACGGCCCTGCCGGTGTGCGCATCGACCCCACTCGCAAGGGTACCACTCAGACCTATTATGCCACTGGATTCCCCATTGGCACCTGTTTAGCTTCGACGTGGAACACGGAGCTTGTTGGAAAGGTGGGCGAGGCCATCGGCAATGAAACCAAAGAGTATCGCTGCGACGTCATCCTCGGCCCAGGCATGAACCTGCATCGCAGTCCGCTCTGTGGACGTAACTTCGAATACTATTCGGAAGATCCGTTTGTGACGGGAAAGATTGCTGCCGCCTATATCAACGGCGTTCAGAGTCAGGGCGTCGGTGTGTCGGCAAAGCACTTTGCCGTGAACTCTCAGGAGACTGATCGCACAAGCGTCGATGAGAGGCTGAGCCAGCGCGCAGCCCGTGAGCTCTACCTGCGCGGTTTCGAGATTGCCGTCCGCGAGAGCGACCCGTGGACTATCATGGCGTCATATAATCAGGTGAACGGACAGTTCTCGATGGGCAACCGCGACCTGCTGACCAGCATCCTGCGCGATGACTGGGGCTTCAAGGGCATCGTCATGACCGACTGGATTGGCATCCGTCAGGGACTGGAGACCATCACTGAGGTACAGGCTGGCAACGACCTGATGGAGCCTGGACAGCCTGCTCAGGTAAAGGAAATCGTAGAGGGCGTGAAGAGCGGAAAGCTCAACATCGCCGATGTCGACCGCAACGTGCGCCGCATGCTGGAGTACATCGTCAAGACACCGAGCTTCCACCAGTATGCTGCCACCAACAAGCCCGACCTCAAGGCGCATGCTGCCATCACCCGCCAGAGTGCCTGTGAGGGCATCGTGCTGCTGAAGAACAATGGAACCCTGCCTTGGAAGTCTATCAAGACCGTTGCTTTATTCGGAGAGAACTCCTACAACTTCCTCTCTGGCGGTGTAGGCTCAGGCTGCGTCCATACGCCCTATGTGGTCGATATGGTGGAGGGTCTGAAGAACGCTGGCATCAAGTCTTCGGAGGTGCTGACCAACATCTACCGTAAGTATAT
>Ga0310690_10002177_pt1 | contig 32610 bp, 23 predicted proteins | sample AusTroGonzalo_MG_2_FD_207661 | JGI IMG/M metagenome (GOLD analysis project Ga0310690, IMG submission 207661) | Bovine rumen microbial communities from tropical cattle in Woodstock, Queensland, Australia - Gonzalo_04 (v2) (version 2) | ecosystem: Host-associated > Mammals > Digestive system >...
ATTCTGGTATTCAGCGTCTGCACCTTCAATGAGAGAAAAGACAAAGTTATACATCTCTACATCTTTTTCTGAGAATCCCCAGTTCTTTGCAAAAGTCTTTTCATCTATCTTTCCAGTCAGCAATCCATATTTCTTTGTCTCATCTGCTCCCCTAGTGACCATATCTGAATCTTTCATGTTCACTGTTGGAAAGCTTAAAGGATTCTTCTTGATAGAAAACTTCGTATTAGTCTGTTCTACTCCAAGCTGCTCTTGCAAAGCATTCAAGTCTCTATATTTTTCTTGAGTTCTTGGAATAGGCTTATAATATCCAGTCATCCATGAATAGATTGGCTCTGCTAGCTTTTCTCCAACATAGGCACCAATCATTCCTGTGACAATGCTTGCTCCAGGAATTGGAATCAATGTTCCAGCTAATGCTCCAAGATAGCCTCCAACTGTAGCTCCTGCTATCTTTGCTACACCTGACCCTACGGTATGCTTCAGATTGTAGAATGTCTCTGACTTGAATATTTCTGGAAGCATTGAGACAAATGATACAAGCTCCATTATAGGTTCTAGATATGTATCATTGAACTGATCGAACATGCTGTCTAATGCTTCAAAGATGTCTCCATTCAAAATATCTTCAACAAGATTGAAGACTGGATCAACATATTTTGCTTTGAAATCTATGATTCTTTCATACAAGAAGTCTTTGAGGGCTAAGATCTTGTTGTAGAAGAACCCTACGATATAGCCTAAGATATATGCGCCTGGGCGTGTAGCAAAGAATGCAATGACAGACTTAGCTGTAAATCTTACTAGTGATGTCCTTTTAAGATATGAAAAGACACTCAAGATGTTCTTTCCAATGAAATGTATCAAATGGATTGTTCCTTTGAAGATAGAAATCGACAGATTCAAGAACGTCTTTGAAAATCCATATAGCATTTTCAAGACGCCTACTGCTATGTTCTTAGCTAGCTTCAATGTAAATATTGCGCCTTTTACTACTGAAATGATGATCTTAGCTTGCCATTCAAGCAATGAAAAGATGTTGCGCATGTGCTTTACTACAGCATTATTCGACTGGTTTATCTGCTTTGCTGCCCAAGTCATCATGAATGACCCTAAGCCATCAATTGCTCGAAGTGCTCCTCCACAGATGTCTGAGAAGAATGTCTTTGTCGCAACGTGGAGGACTTTTCTTACAATGTTCTTAGTTATATAAAGTGGCCTCAAGATTTTAGAGTTCTTTATGATGTCAACAGACGCATAGTCTTTTGTCTGCTTTACATAGTACTCTTTTATCTTTGATTCTTCATGAAGCGTGTCAATATAAGCATTTGGACTGAATCTATAAATATTGAAAAGATCTGGATTCCTTATCTTCTTTATGATGAAAGTATTGAGCTTTATGTATTTTTCAAACAGCTGGTTAGACTTTGTTATTGTCCTTGAAAAATCTCTCTTGAATTTTCCAAGTGTAGATATGTCAAACTCACGTTCTACAATTTTGCTTCCATCATCAAGTTCTTTTGTCTTTTTGTCACCTAAGTCATCAAGGTTCTCTTTTTCAAGCTCATTCAGCTTTTGGATCATGAAAATCAGCTGGTTGATGTTCTTTGACACAGCCTTGATGTTTTCTGTATCACTGTTGTCAATCAATTCTTTGATCTTCTCTAGTCCTGAATAGACTGATTCTGGAATGTCTTTTTCTTCTAAGTTCTCTGCAATCTTGTCTACGATCTCATCTACAGTCTTAGTTGAAAAATACTGCCTTATTTGGCTCTTTGCTTTTGGATCCAAGTCTTTGAAAAGCTTCTCAAAGAAATTCCTGTTCTGGCTGTCGATGTTCTTGTTCTGGTTCTCTATCAAAGCATAGAACACAGTGTAGAGGAAGTTTGTGACATTCTTCTGCTCATCTGCAAACATGGCTATAGTGGCTTTCAAGTCACTCTTGTTGTATTCTTTAAGCTGATAACCTAATGTAGCTCTATAGTCCATTGTCTAATCACTTTCTATTCTGGAGGTTTCCAACCGGGATCCATGTCATTCAGTTCCTTTATTGCACTTAGAAGAACTAACCTTGTTTGAACATCTTTTTCTGCTCTCTCTTTCAATTTTTTCTCTATAGCTTCTACTGAAAAAGCATCTGAGTCTCTTATTTCCTCTAACTTACCAATGTCTTCTGTCATTCCTTTCAAATTTGTCTTAGATCTCAATTCATCTATTGACATATTCAACACAGAATTCAATGTTGCTGCAACAGACTGACTTGGAGAAGACAAAACATTGATATTTATTGGATTTCCATTTTTGTCATATAAATTTGCATAAAGCTGTAATTTCTGTAAAAGCTTAGGATATCGAAGAGTGTCTGCTGCATATAAGAATCCCATCACCCTTTTATAGTTGTTTCCTATTGTAGATTTCAACAAATTCTTGTTTATGATTGTTGAATTATCTATCAATGAATTTATCTTATTGATGAAGTTTAATTTTTCAATAAGTTTATAGATGTTCTTCAGGTAAAAGTTGAAATATTGGACTCTAGCTTTGTCAGAACTTATCAATTGTATTGAAGAATCTTCATCTGAAATCTTGAAGACATCTCCATTCATTCCAAATTCTTTAATTACATTTGCAAAGTCATTGAACAATGCTTTGCCAGTGAATCTTACTAAAGCTGGATTGTCTGCATCTCTTAAGATTCCTGGAACAAGTGCATCAGGTGAAAATTCCAAATATGTGTTTGTTACATTCAACCCCGTCGTATTTGCTGAAGAAACTATTCCAGAATTTGTCTTTAAAGTTTTATCTACAGTATCTAAAGTGTTTCTAGCTGAAACCATACTCTCAGTAGCTTGGTCGACAAACTGGTTCAAGAATTTCTCTATGTCATGATGTGTTGCTCCTGTAGTGCTAGAAAGCTTTTGAAGCTCAATGCTGTTCCTGTTGAATGAATCTTGAAGCATCATATAGCTGTCATGGATGTCTTTGTCCATGTTGTTTATCTTTATCTTCAAGAACCTTAGATCAGCAATGTTTCCCGATTCTGCTCTCTTGAATGCATCTATGTATGAGTTTGCCATCAATTTTCTAAGATTGATGACAGTGTTCAGGACACCAATGTCTGTAAGCTGCTGCTGCCATGTATATGGCCTGAAGTGCGTTCCAGCTTCATCTTCTAATATTCCTTCACCTGTGTTCTCAAGGAAATGAGGAATATGGGCAGTCTTTATCTCTCCAAACATTGTAGAGTTCAATATCAAGTCTGCTATTGAGCCAAATGCTCTATGGAAAGCAAAGACGCCTGGAAGATTTCCTTTTTCATCAGCATGCTTCTCATAAAGCTGCCTGATTTCCTTCAACTTTGATGAAAGTTCTTCTATGACTTCTATCTCACCGGTCAGATGAGAAAAAGCAGAATTCATCTTCTGCAGGTCTTCTTCAGTTATGTCTAACCTATTGCTTTGGCCAGAAATCTTCTTCTGTACTCTTCCCCATGTATTCTTAAAATCTGTTATTGAAACACCATAGATTGCTCTGAACCTCTGCTTTATTGTCAGCTTAGGATCATCTGGATTGAATGCTGGATCTTGAGTATATCCGATCATGAATGCACCAGCGACAGCTGCACCAGCTATAGCAGCAGCTATTATCTTTCCGATTGCTCCAGCAAACTTGATAGATGATGCTGCTTTGACAGTCATTCCAACATTCAGCATTGATGTTGCTTTTCCTGCAACAAACAGATTCTTTACAAAATTTGCATTCTCAATGATAGGAAGTCCAAATGTCTCAAAGACATTGTTCAATCCATTTATCACTCTCTTTGTAAAGACTTTGGCGAACATTGCTACACTTATCAGTGTAGTGACTACCTTTCTTCCTTTTTCTACAATGTCTGCAAGCCTTGCTTTTCCTTTCTGGTAGAACTGATATGCTTTGCTGTTCTGGATTTTTTCAACTAATGCTGACTTTGTCTCACTGAATTTCTTCTCAAGTTCTTGGACTAGCTTTGCCCTAAGTGATTTTCTTGTCAAGAACGTATAGATATATCCAGTTGCATAGCCTAGAGCATATGCCCCTTCTCTAGTTATAAGGAATGCAAACAATGCTGCAGCAAAAGTCTTCTTCATCAGCCCAGCTACGAACTTGACTGCTTTTGCTGAAAGATTCAACACCGGCTTCAATGTTGGAAGAACAATATGCCTTACTAAGAATGAAACAGAATTTATGGCGAAGTTGATAGAAAACGAGACAACTTTCCAGATAGTGTTCAACGTAAAGAACAGAAGATCTACAGCTTTAGACAATCCATAGCTGACTAGCTTCAATGCTGGACCAAGGATCAAAGCTCCACCAACTGCTAGCCATTTCAATGAACCTTTCAAAAACTTCAGTGTCTTTTGGACAAAACTATACGTCAAAAGCTTAGTCTTGACTGCAACAATCTTGTCTTTTATCCTTCCAAGTATCTTGATTGGAAGCTTTATTACATTCCGTATTATCCAATTGTCTACAAAGATGAACCTTAAGACTTCTTTAACCTTCAAGAAGAATGGGCCGTTCTTCACCCAAATTACACCATTCTTTATTCCACGTGTGATGAAATTGTTGACAAGGTGCTTTCCTAAGAACATTGTCAGTCTGACAGCGCGATTGTATGAGAGGATTCTTATTTTTCTTCCCATTCCACGGATGAACTTAGTTATTTTTCTTCTGTGGCTTTCAATTATGCCAGGAAGATACTTGTAGTCTTTTGAAAATCCAACATATGCTTTGTAGTATTTGTTGAGATTCGTCTTATATGAATTCATCAATTGGTTGATGTCATTTACATTCTTGTAGACCATTTCATTGTTAGCTGAAATGGTGCTGAAGAACGTTGACTTCAATCTAGTCTCTTCAGCTTTAAGACGGTTTATCTCAGAGCGGCTTAGTCTGTTGTTGTATTTGATCTTAAGCTTAAGCTTTCTTACTTCAAGCTGATATTTCTGGAATTTATAAAGGAGTAGTTTCTTCTGTTCTACAAGTTCTTCTTTTGCATTGTTCAGAAGGGTGATGATGTTAGCAGCCTCTTTGTCGCTGTAAGCAGAAAAGATTTCTTGAAGAGACTTGATGATGTCGGCTTGAAGGACACTTATCTTGTCTATCTTCTCAGAATCACTTTCTGACTTATGCTCTTCTAGTTTTTTATCTATTCCTTCAGTTATGTCCTTTATGAACTTTTCATATTCATCTGCCGCATAGCTGTTAAGATATTCATAGAAGATATTGAACTCATTCAGAATTGTAGCCTTGAGGCGCTTAAGCCGTTCTTTGTTGTCATCAATAAAATTGTTGTTGTATAATACAATAATTTCATTCAATGCTTCTAAGACTTTCTTGTTGTCCTTAGAAGCAGTAGTCTTAGAAAGAAGTCTTTCTAGAGAAGCCTTTGTTAAAGGAATCTCTTTTATATCTTTTCCAAGTTGTCCTTCTGTTCCGACTGGTGCTTCAGGCATAATAATTACTAATTACTTTTTTAGCAATTTTCAAGCATCCTGCCGCACAGTCTAATTTATGACATTTTTCTTGTCTGGCAACTTCATTATGTTCAAATAGTCTCTTAGATTGACAAGCTGCTCAATCAATGTGTTCTTGCCATTCTTCATGTTATTTTCCTCATCTTCAATCTTCTTGAGAAGCGTAGTGAGGAAATTCTGGAAGTCCCACATCGTCATAGATTCCTCTATTTCATATGGGTTTATTCCACGCCTTAGAAGCAAGAACATCTCGGCTTCAATTATCCACCTGTAGAAATGGCGGTCTAATTGGCCGATCATGTAAAAAAATCAGCAGTGTTTCCTATGCCTTCAGATGTCTCAGCTCCACATTGCAAGCACTTCCTATAAGCAAATGCTTGCTGGACTTTGTCAATGAAGTTTGATGAGATGTATTTCATCACGCCAATCTTGTCATTGAAGATGATGTTCTGTGGGAATGATGCTAGAAGCTCTTCAAACTCTGCATATGAAAGCAATGAGAAATCGACAACTGTCTTGTCGTCCTTGTTCTCTTTGTCAATCAACTCTACTTTTCTGATGTAAAGGTTGATGTATTCAAGAGAACCAAGGTCATCTAGAGCTTGAATTTCTTTGTTTGAAGCTCCTTTGTACTTTCTTGCATATTCTTTGTAGAACTGAGAGACAGATCTTACAGTTGGATAGTTGATTGTGAAATTGTAGATGAAATTGCTGTCTTCAACAGTATAAGTCTGGTCAGTCAAATCAAATTCATTGAGCTTGTCAATTATTTCTTGGAAGTCAAGCTCATATTCATTTTCAGCTCCACATTCTTTGCACTTGAAGCTGACTTTGTTCAGATCATAGTTGTTCTGATAGAGCTGCATCAGAATGCGCATTCTGTCAAACTCTGTCATATTGTAGATGTCAAAAGTATGTGACTTTACATAGTCTTCAATGTATTTCTTCTGGAAGTTAGAGCAGAACCTTTGATATTCAGAAGAACCTGCGACTAAGTCTTTCTGGTTTTGCAGTTCAACATCAAGAGCATCGGCGACTGAAGCTTTTGCTTCTTGCCTGAACTGCTCTGGATTTGCTTCAAGGCAGAGCTGATTGATGATTGCGCATTGAGTATCATAGACAATGTCTCTTCTAGTCTCATTCTCGATGATAGTCTTTGAAAGTTTCTTCTGCTCTGCAACTGAAACTTCCCTGAAATTCACTTCTCTCTTCAAAGAATTGACATAGATGACATTCAGCTTTGTAGAAAATTTCTCTTTGAAAAGGTTCTTGATTGAATTTGGATTTTTTATAACTTGTTCTGCCATAATAGATTGCAATTACTACTTTTTTATATTATACAATTGTCCGAATAGCTTATATCCGAACAATTACTATTTACTTTTTTGCAATATTTTAAGTTTCTGGCTAAAATAGAAAGTAAATAGTAAAAATACAATTTTATAGAATCATGGCATATAAGACACTTCTTCAAATACCAAAAATAACAAATGATTTAATTGAAAGCAATGGATTAGACTTAGCTTCAGCATGCTTGTATGGAATCTTACAAGATGATTCTGGATCATGGGACAGCTACAGCTTTGATATGCCATGCATAGCTAAATATGTCAGTGACTACTTCAATCTTCCTATTGTCCAGATGAAATCTGAATTAGGAAAAGCAGATGAGCTTGCTAAAGAGTTTGAAGCTTTGAAAGCTGGTTGGAACCTTGATGTCTCTAACACTTTAGCTAAAGTAAAAGACATTGAGCGACTTGAAGAAGTACGAGAAGTCGTAGAGCAGATCTATTCTGACATAATGCTTTTCTCCGGTGACACTGAAGCTGGAAGAGCTGTCTTGACAAGATTGACTGAAGTAGAGAACAAAGTCAAAGAAAATTCAGCAGCTCTTGAAAAGATATTGAATCCTGACAGTGATGAGCCAGCAATAGCAGATGATGAGTTTGATGAAACAGCTGACATTGATGCTCCATCTGGAATGATAACACTTGGAACAAACAACTTGACTGAAGGCATGACAAAAGTCATCAACTCATTGTACACTACGACAAACTTCAGCCAAGACTGCATCAGATTTGATGCTGATGGCGCTTCTTATCGTACTAGTGATGGCCAACTAAGTGATATATACAATCCTAATAAGACAAACTGGTGGAATGACTACACCACATGCTTTGATTCAGGCCAAGGAGTAGAACAAGCTTCAGATTTGAACACTAACGACAACCAGACTATAGGAATTAGGGGCGCTATAAACATCTACAGCGGCCATTTGAAATATCAGTGCGTCCAAGGCTACAATGAAGAAAATGAAGATGGAACGCCTAATACTGACAGTGGTGTTTCAAAATCAAAGATAAAATATATGCTGTCCGGTGAAGTTGTCAAAAACTGCATTGCCAATTTCTATCTTTCAAGACTATGTCCTACAAGATATATGAAAGACACTAAGCCTTTGTATTGCCATTTGAACATCAATGGAAATGCAGTCTATTCTATAAGAAAAGACGACTATGACAACCATAGCAGCAATCTGCTGAACCAGATTGGAGACATTGAATACCGATATCCAATGTTCTACAATGCTTATTCTGGATATCTTTCAGCTGGAACAAAGTTCAGCATTCAAAACACCGTGACAGTTGACAACTATCTGCAGGTTGCAGCAGCAATAACTAAGAACCTGTCAGATCTTTCTGCTGACTTGAGCACACATGGATTCACGGTTGCAAACAGCCATCGTTTGACTGCTCCTTTTGGATATATAACGACTGAAGAGCTTGATCTCCCGATTATCTACACCTACAAGCTCGTCTATCACTTCTCTGACTGCAATGGTGACTATTTTGATCCTGCTCCAACAATTGAATACGAGTATGACGTAAATGACAACAATGAAAGCTATGTCTCATGGCCAGTTGGTGATGAGCTATACAACCTTTCAGCATATTCTTATGAAGAGACAAAAGAATACAAAGCTGGAAGCTCTACATTTACAATCAACAGACCTACAAACTCAACCCTTGTCTTGAGATTGAACCAGATACTGCTGTATGGTGAAAGCCATAGCAGATGGAATGACTTGACAAATGATGGATGGATGGACTTGAGAGAAGCTGCTTATCTTGAAAATCCAGAAGGTGAAGAAGATCCTTATGGAGCATTCATAAAGCTGAACTTCAAAAGAATGAAGAACTATGTCTTTGATGCTCCAGACAGTGACATAATCAAAAAAGACATTTGCTATACTGTGACAAGCGACAAGACAATTGAAGTCACACTAGACAAGATTATTGGAAATGTCGTCCATGTATATTTGAAATATAAACGTCCTGAAGAAGAATAAACTAAAAACCTCCACAAAAGTGGAGGTTTTTTAATCAACTTGTTCGTTCCCAAAAATAAATTGGAATGTAAAAAGGCCGATTGTCAAATTCTACTTCTGCAGTATTTTTAACTGTATTTTTTACAGTTTTTCCGCCAAAATTATAATTTTGACTAGTAGTTGCCATTCTTCCTTTTACTTTATCTCGTAAATACCAAGGAGAATATCCCGGTCTTGATGCTCCTTTAGTATTATGATAAGTTGTTTTAATTTGACATGTTATTGCATTTCCACGTTTTATATTTCCATGCCCACTGAATGAACCACCACCAAAATCATGTTTATGCTTTGGCAATCCAACTTGATCTTTTGTCAACTTTATAAAATCTTTTCCATCATTGCTGCTTGATGGTACACCATAGCTTACTCCTGAACCTGCACCAACTATAAATCTTTCACTTGCAATCATTTTCCATGTTCTACCACCAAAACGATTTTTAACTGATGCTTGTGATGAAAGTGATGTAGCTATTACCATTCCTGTATAGCTTGGCATTTTACCAAATATAAACAAAGAACTTAATAGGTTGTTATATGCTGATGACAATGCCTCTTGTGCTTTTGCCAAATATGTTATTTGAACTAAAGACTTATCATATATGATATTTTCTAAAGAACAGGATATTTCTGATTTAAAACTCCATTGACCTGAAATTTCATAATTTCCACGAATAAAATTTCTAATATAGCACTTTGAAATATCATCCATGCTCATTTTAGCTGATGAATATGTATTTTTAGAAATATAATCAGCATCTAAAAGATACAATGAACTTAATATGTCATCTGCTAAAACTGCAGTAAAATCATGAATGTTTATGTTTTTTACCATTTAAAGTACCCTCTTCCAAATGTAGAAACACTGATATTTTGGCCTATTGTTAAATGCTTCTTTTGCATCTTCTCCATATGGCATTGATTCTGTGTTCAATGTAACCGTTGAAGAAGAATGACAGCCGGCATTCGTAGGTGGAGTTACATTGACTAAGAACTTTTTCCCACCGTGCCTTCCAAATGGAATACTTTCAGGACCCCAATTTGAATCATAAGTCTTATAAGAAACTTTAGTAGATTCAGCACCAACAGAACTTGAAACTGTATGATTATGTGATGGTATTGCACCTTGCATTGACAACAGTCTCCAATCAGAATTTATAATATTGCATGGATCATCTATTGCATAAGATGAATGATTTCTTTCACTTCCTGGTTTTGCACCAGCAATGAAAGCTGAAGCATAATCTTGAACCCATTTGACACCACCATAGATACTTATAACTTTTTCTTCTGTATCTAGTGTTGAAAACAATCTCATTCCAACATAGCTTGGAAGATGAGGTCCATGATATATAAATGTGCTTAAATCATCTAATAACTTTATAAACCAATCATAAACTCCATCAACAGTTTCTTTGGTTATTAAAACTGTTGGTTTTTTAATTGCAATATTTGTTACTTCTTCTGCTTTATATGTATTGCTATACAATATTGGTGATTTTATAAAATTCCATGATCCATATATTTCAGTATTTGATTTTAATAATTCTTTTTCAATATATGTAGACAATTCATTTACTGTTGATTTATAATTGTTCAATTTATCTGTAAGTAGAACTAAATCATCATTTTTAATGAATTTCTTGTCTTCTTTCCTATTAGAATAAGAAAGGCCTGACAAATCTGTTATTTTTGTATGAAACAATCTAGCCATATTATGATATTCTTTTCCACATATATAATCCAAAATATTTTGGACGCATTTTTATTGATGTTTTAGCATTTATTTCAGTATTGTTGTTCAATCCGCCTTTTTTATATCCAATGTTTACACCTATACCCATACTTCCTATAGAAACTGTTCCAAATGATGTTCTAGGATCTGCTGAATTTTCTATATTTACTGCTTCTAGTTTATTCCATTCTTCACGTGATGGTGTATGTTGTTCAAAATATGGATTACCACCATTGCATTCTGAATTAGAACATCTTCCTTCTATATATCCATTACCATCATTATAATCAAGTGAAATTGTATGACCGCATTTTGGACATCTACAACTGAATTCACCACGAGCTTGAAGTGAATTATTCATTGTACTTCTTATTTGTGGTATTGATCTAGTAGTTCTGCCATATCCACACTGAGCACAATATCTTGTTGATGCATCAATATCTGTCTGTATATAGGTTTCATTTCCGCAGCTTGGACATTTCTGAGCATTTGCCCATATTTCTACTTCTTTTTTCTCAGCTGCTGTTAATTTTCCTCTATTTTCATATCCAGATTGGGTTTCACTATGATCTTCTCCTTCAGTTATGCTAAAATTATTTTCTGTTTGCGTATCAGCTATTTCTCTATTAGAATCATTTAATTCATAAGATTGTTGTACTTGATTATCTATTTCTGATCCTACATTTACAATTTTTCCATTGAATTCTACTTCATCTGGAATAACTGGTTTATTGTCTACATTTACATTCCAATCATTGTTAAATTTTTCAACAGCATCTTTTACTGATTTTGGAAAATTTTTATTGTTGTTTAAAATGCTTGTTGCTTGTTGACTTAAACCAAGTGCAGCATAATTTGGAATGTAAGAAATGTTTGGAATTTCAATATTTGATGTATTTGCAGCCCTAGCAAAATTTCCCCAATCAAAATGAAAATCATACTTTGTTAATGGAACATCATTTATAGGATTTAATATTGCTGATTCTGGAGTAAGTTGAATATTAGATGTTAAATGTGGCGTTCCAAAACTTCCCCAATCAAAATGAAAATCATAATTTGATTGTGGAACTTCATTTAATGGATTTAATATTGATGATTCTGATGTCATTGCATCTTTAGCTGTGGATGTTGCTGTTCCAGCGGCTGCTTCTCCTGCTTGAGAATATAAACACCCTCCTACAATCAATGCTGAAGCAATAGCTAATATTTTTGCTCCTAACAAAATATTAGATATTGCACTTGCTGAAAATTCAGTATGATGTTTTAATACTTTTCCTGATAAATATGCAGCAAGTCCAGATGATGCAGATGTTACCATACCAGCAGCAACACCAGCTAAAGTACCACCTGAAACAAATGATATTATTACACCAAGAACTGCTAATGCAACTATACTTACAACACATGCGCCTGCAATCAAATAATCATGAAGTCTGCTGTGTCTTCTATGCGCTCTTCCTCCTCCAGATCCAACAGGAACTGTCCAACCACCTGTACTAAATGTTCTTGAAACAGAACAACTTGACATGTCATGTGAATGGAAACATACAGGAGACTGCTTGACAGTCAACTTTATTGTATCATTTCCACCAATAGCATTGAACTTATAAGAATTCATCAAATCATTTGCACCAACAAGGCATTTGTTCTGGCAAGTCAATTGCCAATTGTTTCCACCATATATCTCTTTTATTTTTGCTTCACTTCCAGATGATGATGTAACAATCATTCCAACATAGCTAGGAATATGTGGATGGTCAATGTCATAAATGTAGTTTGAAAGCTCAAACAATTTTTTCATTGCTTTTTCATACATACGGTCTACATACCATTTTGTAGCAGCAGATTTACTACTAATGTTTCCTGTAAGCATGTAGTTTGTAGTTGTTGGATTTATCCTAAAGTTCCATTTTCCAGAAATAGATTCATCTTTCTCAAGCATCCTTTGTCTTATTTGGGTACTTAATTGAGAAATCGTTGAATTATATCCTTCATATGGATAATCTTTGTCTATTCTCTTTGTGTATTTGTTCTTGTAGTTTGGCCTTACAATCAACAATAGATCATTTGCCACTACATCTTTATCTGGTGGCAGATCATATATTGTAGAGTTTTCTATATGGTTTATGTTTAGAAGAGAATCTTTAGCCATGATTAAACTGCATATGTCTGTGTTAGTTCTTCAATGTTTGCTGACTGGTTAGCGCAAATTGCATTTATGATGATCCATTCAGCTGTCTTCACTGGAATTACTCCAATTGTAGCATGCATTTCATTGTTCTCGATTGTCTGGACAGTGTTGTTTGTCTCATCACAGACAACATCAAACTCTTTTATTCCGCCTCTGTTCTTGATGTCTGTCAGATATTCAATCAAGACATCTCTAAATCTGTTTATCTGAGCTGTAGTCAGACCTTCATATTTGAAGTATTTTCCAATCTCTCTGACATCTTTCTCTATCATCAGCATCAAACGGCGGACATTGATTCTGTCAAGCGCAGTCTTTTCTTTCTGGAAGGTCTTCTGCCCCTCAAGAGTTATTCCATCTAATGGATAACTTATGGCATAGTTCCACCTTCCATTGTAGATGACTTCTGCTTCTCTTGGATTTGGAGTAAATGCGACATCAAAGACATCTTTGATTACTCCACGTGTTATTCCAGCAGGAGCATGCCATGGAGCAAACAATCTGTCTGTATAAATGAACTGCCCAACAGCCTTGATCGATGGTGGGCACCAGAAGAAGTCTCTAGCAGTATCATCATATGCATAGAACCAGTCACTGTAGCCACATGAATATGAAGAGTTGAAAGCTGTCATGTATTTCACTCCTGGAAGAATTGTGTCCTTTATCGTATTTCTAGGAGCAGTCTTTCTAATGATCTTTCGGCTTCCACTGATGCAGAAATGCCTTGGTCCATCTGCAACAAATATGCAGTCTTTTCTGACATTCTTAGTGAAGTTGTCAAATCTTTCAATGACTCTTCTCCAAATGCCAGTGTTTCTGTCAGTGACAGAATTGAACTTTGTCATATAGATTGTAGATGTTGGGTCAAATTCGATAGGTACATCATCAACAAGGTATTTCTGCTCTGTTGTGACTTCTGTATCAACCATCGTATGGACATATTGAGCGATGTTTGAGACACCAGCATCAGCTATGATGTCAATTCTGAACCTGTTTGGATCTTCTAGGTTCTTGAATGCAATGTCCATTGGCTTCAGGATTGAAGTATTTACAGAAATGTTCTTTTTGCAATCTTCAAGGTAGAAACCAAGAGAAGTTATTGTCTGGTTTCCAATATAGAAGATGTCGCATCTTTCGGTTGCATTTGCTAGCAATGAAGGATTCAATATAGAATCATCAATGATTGTAGATCCATCTGTTCTTCCATTGATAGCATTTTTCAATTCTTCTCCAGATATTGAAACTGTAGCTGTTGCTAAGTCTCTGCTCAATCTGTCACGTATTTCATTTACGCTCTCACGTGTCTCACCTAAGGAATTTGTCCTGTCAAGCTGTTTGTTTTCAAGAATTGAAGGAACCCTGACTTGGACATTTATTCCTTGGATGTCTGAAGTCTGGATTCCATTTGCAAAGTCTGGAGAATCAAAGTTAGTGAATGGGACATTTGAGAACATATTGATGTATTGTGACCTTCTGTTCACAATGTTGTCAATGAAAAGGTTCTCATTTGTGACAATGTTCTTAGCTTTATGGTTCAATGAACCAGTAAATACTTCAACTGGGATAAAATTGATCTTGTTGTTGTTTGCTGGATCAAGCATCATCTTGAAGACAACAATACCAATCTGCTTCAAATAGTCTTTTTCAAAGTTCCTGCTTGAAGCATAGCTGATTGATGGGAACAGCAATGCTGCAGTCTTGTTGACTGTATCGCTGTTAGTGTTGTCTTCAACAATGTCAAGGTTCTGTGAGAATGTAGACAGTTCGTCTTTCACTGTCTGCGTTGTTGGAAGATATTCATTTCCATATCCATTTGGAAGAGTCTTGAAAGCATCGTGCCCGATAGCGCTGTATGATGACAAAGATTCAAGTGGAGAATCTAGCATGTACTGGTAGTATAAGGCATTTACAGCTGTAGTTATGACTGGGACTATTCCTAGATATTGGTAGATCTTGTTGTTTATAGCTTCAAGGTTGCTGTTTCTTCCATATCTCCTGCGTGTCATATCAACTATGACAATGTCGCCTAAGTTTACTTTAGTATGTCTTGTAATAAGGCTGTCTAGCAGGTCCATATCAATAAGTCCTGCATCATTTGACAAGACATTCAATGATGATCCAGAATTCTGAGTTGGTTCTTTTGACTTGATTTCACAGACAAGCTGTATTGAAGGATCTAGATTGCTTACTTCTGGAATTCCAAGCTCATTGACAGTCTTAAGTTCAGTGTTTTTGTAATTTACATGATATCCAACGAAAGAATATTTGTCTTTTGAATTGTTGTCATAAGGAAGCTTGTTAGCGAAAAACCTTCCTCCCTGCTCAAAGACTGTCTTTGCAGTATTGTAGAAATAGCGTTCTGCTTCATTTGTAGGATATCCATATGTTTCTACGAAATCTCGAAGTGACAAAACCCATTTTGTATCATAGTCATCGCCTTTGTCTGCAAAGCCAAATGCTAATGTCGTAGTATTGACTGCAGATCTGTCAAATGCACCATATTGAGATTTGTCAATTTCATTAAGTTCAACACCTGGACTATTAAATTGTCGTGAAATCATGTCTTTTTATCAAAAATATTCTTAAATTCTATTTACTTTTAATAAAATCTTGAAACTAATGAAAATTTTTCTTGAAACTTGGTATTTTATTGGTATCTATATATTTATTAATAGTATTTAGAATCTGAATAGATATGAATCTTATATAGTACTTTATTCGCCGAAATAGAAAATCAGATTCTGTAAAATATTTCATGGACAAAGAAAAGCTAGTCTTAGCAGAAAATGATGAGCTGAACAAGATCATAGATGAGTTCAACTCAGATGTTCAAGTAACCGTTCAGAACATCAGAGAGAAAGCTCTGATGGTGTCTACTATCCGTTCTAAATGGCTAGCAAGATACATGAAAGAGAAAGAGAATCTAGAGCGCATTTCTGCTTTGAAAGCAAAAATATTGAAAGAAAAGGTAGCAAATGGAGCTAGCCAGTCTATTTTGAACCTTAAGTCTAAGGACATCATAGAGCAAAGTGACGACAAAATCCAACGTCTGAACAAGCTCTATAAAATGACTCAGTCTATCATTGAATATCTAGAAAGGGGTTTCAACATCCTTGATGGATTTGGATTCCAGATAAAGACAGTCCATGAAATCCTTAAGAGCCAGGGCGTCTGATGTTTGAGCAGTATGTAGACAATCTGAGTGAAATGGATGAGATTTTTCCACAAGGAAAAGTCTTTCGGATTGTCTTTGACAACACTGTAGCAAAATTCAGAATACTTGCAAGAGACTATTATGACCTTGAAAAGATCATAATGTCATTTTCAGTCTCTAATGAATCTGCTTTCTTTTCAAAGCAATATGGGTTCAAGGCTGAAGATCGACTCTACTCTGTCAACAAGTTTGGATTCTTTTCAATTGGCCTTATCTTTGAAATCTTTGACTATATAAAGTCTCAATATGGCACATTAGACGTCATTGCAATGTCTCAGAATGCTAAACAATTTTTAATAACATTTCTGATGCCACTTAAAGACTTCATCAGGAGGCACGATCGAGATTCATTCGAAGTAAACAATGTCTCATCGAAGATTCAGATGAGAGACTATCAGATAAATGCTATAAAAGCTTTGTTGTTCGATGGATATGGAAGAGGACTAGTAGAACTCCCGACTGGGTCTGGAAAGTCATTTTTCATTGCAAATTTCATCTACACCTTATGGAAGCAATATGATTCTAGCTTGAAGACATTGATCTATGTCCCAAACAGACAGCTAGTTGATCAGTTCTATACAGACCTTCTAGACTATGGATTCAACAAAGAAGATTTGACAAAGTTGACAGCTGGATTGAAAAAAGATGAAAAATATGATCCAGACGCTAAAATCATAATTGCAAACCGGCAATACCTTTTCAAAAACAAAGAAAAGCTTCCCAGGATAGATGTCCTTGTCTGTGATGAAGCGCATCAGTGCGCTGACTATAAAAGCGTAACATATCAGTTCATTGAGCAGCTGAATGCTAAAATAAAGATTGGATGCTCAGGTACATTGCCAAGAGACAAATTCAAAAAATGGTCTCTCATCGGACTGTTCTCAAAGATACTTTACACAGAAAACATTGTAGCTCTTCAGAACCAGGGCTATCTAGCAAATGTAAAATTGACGGTGTTCAACATAAATGACACCACTGTTTCAAACAACAGAAACATTTCATTCAATGAAGATTCATACCAGAAATATGTAGAAGGTGGCGACATTGCATTCAACCAGTCATATTCTGATGAACTAGAATATATGAACAAGAACTGCATGAACTTGTATGAGAAAGTCTTAGACTATTTGAAAGACCAGCAAGGAAATACATTAGTTTTGTTTGACAGGATAGAATTTGGAAAAGCGCTTCACGAGTCTATTTCAAGCAAATGTGAAGGAAAGACTGTCTACTACATTGATGGAAGTGTAAAGCCTGAATATCGAGAAGAAGTCAGGAAGAACGTAGAGCTAAATGACAATATCATCATTGTAGCTCAGACTGCTACGACAAGCACTGGAGTGAACTTCAAAAACCTTAGAAGGATCATGTTCTCTTTCCAGACAAAGTCAACAACTCAGATTGTCCAGTCGATTGGAAGATCATTGAGGCTCCATAAAGACAAAGATTTCTCAGAAATAATTGATGTTGTATTCCAATTCAAATATTCTAAAAAGCATTTTGATGAACGAAAGCGAATATATAAAGAGTTCTACAATATCAAAAAAGCAGACAAAGTAATACAAATAGAAATTTAAAAAGGTCAGATTGCTCTGACCTTTTTAAACAATTTTTTGAAGATTTCAATTAAGCTTCATCATCTTCAGTTTCAGAATCTTCATCAGATGGAAGTGGATCTTCTTCACCTTCATCAATTCCTTGGAAGAAATCTTTAGCTTCTTTCAAGTCATCTTCTGAAGCGTCATCTTCAGATGGTTCACCTTCTGGCTCTTCTTCCTCTTCTTCCTCATTCACTTGGTCATTCTGGAAGAATTTTTTGACTTCATCATCTTCACTGACGATATCTCCAACATCTGGATCATCTTTTTCTTTGTCTTCTTTTTCTTCATCTTTCTTTTCAGAAAGCATAAAGTCTTCAGCATCGACATCTTGGAAATTTGCATCTTCATCTACTGGCTTTTTGTCAAATAGCTCAGATGCATCTACCATGTCTTCATCTTCTTCGAGACCAGCATGCTTTCTAGCTGTTGTATCATCTGTTGGTTCATCATCAGATGCTGCATCTTCATCACCTAGAGAAAAATCTTCATCTTCTTCAGACTCATCTTCTTCAGGTTCTTCATCTTCCTCTTCTTCTGTCACTGGCTTTTTGCCACCTTCTTTAGCATTGTCTTCAAACCAGTCTTTTGCTGATTTAAGTTCGCCTTTGCCTTCATTGTCTTCAGGTGGTTCTTTTGATGGTTCTTCATCAGATGGTTCATCTTCTTTAGCATCATCAGATTCATCGATGTCATCAGTTATAGAATCATCTTCTTCGGAATCATCTGGCTTGACTTTGTTTTCTTTCATGTATTTTTTAAGAAAACCGAACATTTCATGCTTATCTTCTGTTTCATTTTCAGATTCATCGATGTCGTCATCAAATGTCAATTCAGTTTCTTCAAGGAGATTTTTGCTATCTTTGTTGAGCTTTTTGTATACTGATATAAGACTCTCATTCTTCATCACAATAGCTCTATCAAAGTCCTTTAAAATGTGTAAATATGTTTTCATGATATTTTGTTTTGTAGTTTAAAGCTTTGTTTTGTCTATTAAAAACAAAATATATTTACTTTTTAAAGAAACAAGTTAAAAGTAATTAGATTAGTAGCATTAATATGTCAAAGATCCAAAAGCAGCATGATGAGCTTAGGTTCATCGAAAAGAACAAACTCAAAGAAGAATCACGAGTGATAGGAAACTATTACAAAGATGTCATTCGTGCATATGGAGTAGATGCAAACTACTACAAGCTTAAGACTCCATTTCCAGAAATCTTTTCAAAGATAGTCTCAGACAATAGCCTTCTGAAGCATGCATATGGATATGAAGGAAACAAAGACTACAGCATTTCTGCAAAGGTAATCACTTATCTTGAAGTTGAAAATGACATATTTGAGCTGAACAAATTTGGATCTATTCCTAGCACAGAAGTCAACTTCTACTTTGAAAACATAGATTTTGCTACAGCTTTAGCTCCTGAGCTTGGAAAGTTCAAAGAATATAAAATCAAAGAAGAATACATACAGATTGAATTTGATGATACAGAATTTGACAAGCTCAACATCAAGAAGGAATTTGCTTCAGACATTTTGACTGGTCTAGTAGAGATTCCGCTGAATGATGTCGAATGTGAACTAGACAAAGAAACAACAATACAATGCGATGTAATAAAAGTATCAGCTCCACATTTAGACTTTGCTGTAAATGAAGACCTGTATAAAAGCTTCAACTACCATTTAGGTGGAAAAGCAGCTGACGACATCATTGTCAACTTCACTTTTACTGTCCATCAAATTGAGAACACTAACAAGTTTGTCCTCAATGGAATGATGAAAGGAGCAGTATTGTTCAGAGATCTGACTTTGATTGGAAAATATTATCAAGAAATCCATCCGGAAGTTGGAGACATTGTGACAATAGACTTCCCTGATGGAAGATCAAGAGAGCAGTTCCAGATAACAGAATGCACAGACAAGAACATTACTTCTGATGGATTGAATCCACTTCTCCACAGATATATTTGGAAGTGCAAAGCTAAACGCTACACTCCAACAAAGACAGAGGTCTTCTACGAAGAGAACCTTGCAAACAAGCAAGTCCAAGAGAAGATTGACCTTGAAAATGCTGCAATGGAAGAAATAGTCAAACAAATCTCAGAATACAATGACTGGGATGATGACAAAGTCTATGGTGGCTATGAAAGAAAACAGAAGTTCATCGACATCAATGACCTTGAATACAACTCTAAGCCTATTCCATATTCAACAATAGATGATGGAACACTCATAGACATCTTTACATTCGCCAACAAATGCAAGCTTTGCACCAATGGATATGACCTTTATTTCAAGAACTCTAAAGACCAAGCTATAAATGTCACAGACCAATATGTAGAAGTCAATGACAAGTCAATTGTAACCGATGGAAACATCCAATTCTTGAAAGCTACAGATGACCTTGTCATATTCAACAACATTGAAGACAAAGCAATAAAGATATGTGATGGAAATTATCCATTGATAAGCTCAGAGATTTCTACATGGATATCTTCTGACACAGTCATTGAGAAAAAGGACCTTGGACTTCATGCATTGAGCAGAATCTACGAGATCTACAATGACATGAAGGAATTCAAACGTTGTGTCCCATTGATAAATGACAAGACTTTCTATGTCCACGGATTCTTCCCAACAGGGACAGAGCTTACTGGAGAGACATATGATGACTGGCATGTTGTTCCAACAGATGCTGTCTATTTCAAGCTTTCTGCATTGCTAGACAAGAATTCATACTTCAGCCAGAAGTTTGAAGAAAGATATGGCCACTCATTCAATCTAGATGTCTTTGGAGATGAAAACACGACAGTAGAGCAGAAAATAGAGACGCTTCTGCAGATGTATGAGCAAGTGTTCTATCCAGAAGATTTCTGCTCATTCAGGCATACTACTGATGTCCGTCATGGACCAACATACAACACTATACGGTATGATTTTCCAAAGTTTGAAGGAAGTCCATTAGAAAAATGGCTTGAATCTAACAAAGTCCAGATCAGTGAGCTTTCAAGCTCATTTGAAGAAGATGACCTGTATTACCATGGACAAATGCCATACATCTATTATGATGATGAAAGATTCAATCTTGGATCATATTATTATGCTATAAAGCGCCATAGCAAGATACAAGAAGCAAAAGACATTCTAGAGTCTATCAATTTTACAAATGACGTGAATGATGTCATTAGAATGAATGGATTTTTGCTAAGCAATGATTTTCTTTCAGTAGCGATTGACACATTAGATTCAATCACGCAGATCATAAAGAACAAAAAACCTCACCATCAGCTTTATCGTTATCCTAAAGACGAAAAGAAAGTAGAAAAGCTTCTAGATTCTAGAAAGAAAGATTCTGCATATCTTATAGTAGAAAGAATAATCAACGGCTTAGCTCAGCTTCTGAAGAGCACTGAATATAGTGAACTCACTTCAAACATCCCATATGCTATTATGCATCAAGATCTTTCTACAGAAAAAGACATCAGTGCAGAGATAAGCACCGAGATAAGCATTGACTTGCGTCAAAAGAACATTGACGTAATGACATTGAACTCATTAGTAGATTTGACTGTGTTCAAGCACACAGTCACAGATTTGAACAAGAATGGAGACAACTATTATAAATTCTCCAATTGCAAGACTGTAATATTCAGTCTTGATGACCACTTGTTCTGCAGATTAGGAAACAGCGAAGTATACCAATTAGTCTAGTCTGTCATATATGTTCGTCAAAAATGCGCCATATATGAACTGCTTCATGAATATGTCATAAGGGAATATGCAGAACCCTTTAGCTCCAAAGTCAGTTCCCCACTGGTTTTGGACGATGATTCCTGATTTGTTCCATCCACAGATTGTCATGCAATGCCCACCAAGTGGCTTTCCATTTCCAGTGACTAAGTATTTTCCATTGGTCAGATTATACATGTCATCTGTTATCTTGAACCCGCCAAGCATGAAATCATACTTGAAGACCGCTTGCTTGACTTTGTCGATGGTATTTTCAGTTCCATCATTCCTGATGGTTGTTATTTTTCCATCAATGTCTCCAAAGATTCCAAATTTCAAAGCGCATGACAATCCAACTTCAGGGAATGTCCCTTCAACTCGTGGCCTTCCATCAACTTTCTTGCATTCTTTATACAAGTCTAATGCATTGAAGTTCATTGGAAAGCCATTTCTTCTCCAGAAAACAGATTCAGCAATTGAGCATGTAGAATAGCATACGCATGCAGAAGTATTTCCTTGGTTGTCAACCGGAGAAAGGCGCTGCCTGTTGTCTATCTTCAATGGAAGAACAAGATTGTCTATTGGCACAAAATTGTCCTTTTCTTTCTTTTGGAAGAAAACTGAGTCTAGTTTGATGTTTTTGTATATCTTATTGAGCTTCATTGTTGAATCACACTAGTGGTGTCAGTCAATTCCCATTCTTCCCAGATGAATCTTTCACCAGCAAAATCATCTTCATCACTATTGTATTTTCTGTAATCATTGAACTTTTTGATAAGTTTTCTATTGAATTCATCGATTTTAGAATTCTTGAAAACAATTTTGTCTTCAGAATCAGAAACATCAACCAGAAGGTTATAAATAGTTCTGTTGCTTAAAATCCAAATGGAGTCATTTTTGTCAAATTCTGCTTTCTTGCTGTCAATGACTATTTCATTTTTACTTGTATATCTGCCTTCGAATGGATATGCAGCAGTCAAATTCAATTCACTTTTTGTAGAAAAGCATCCGCAAAGCAATGTTGCAGACAATATTATTGTTGATATTAATTTTTTCATTTTTTAGTATTTCCTAGTTTTTTAGATGCATCAATCAAATCATTCAAGCTTCCATTAGCTGCTGCATTTTCAAGCTCTTGCTTAGCTGCTTCAATTTTCTTTTTCTTTTCTTCCTCTTTTACCTGGTCTCTATATTTCATATAGTCTTTGAAAAGAGTATGCAACTTACTTAAGACAGATGGAAAAAGCAATTTTACGCCAGCGGCACCAAGCAATGTAAGCAATAGAATTTTCATCAGCGGTTTCTGTAAAATATATTTAAGTAAGTCGAACTATAATTACTTTTTTGAAATATGGCAGATAAAATAATTGAATTTGGAACAAATGTCCACAGCAAATTTTTGACAGCAGTAGAGAAAACAGCTGACTTTGTAGCAGCTACTATGGGTCCTAAAGGCAAAAACATTGTAATGAGCCAAGGACGTAGCACTAAAGTGACAAAAGATGGAATCTCTGTAATAAGGTATCTTGATTATTCAGATCCATTGGAGAATACTGCTCTATGTCTGCTTCGTGAAGCATCTGAAAAGACAAATTCAGTAGGTGATGGAACAACCGGAACATGCGTTCTAGCAGCTTCAATCTTCAAAGAAGGAGTGAAGACACTTAACTTTGGAGCTAATGGAATCCATTTGAGGAATGGAATCCAGAAAGCAGCAGAGATTGTTGTTGAGTCTGTCAAAAAGCAAGCAGTCCAGATAGACAACAACAACGATTTGTTCAGAGTTGCTAAGATTTCTTCTAACCATTCTGATGAAATAGCTAATGCTTTAGTAGAAGTATTCTCAAAGATTGGTGAAAATGGAACCATCAAAGTAGAGCCAGGAAATAGGAAGATTGAAACCCGCGTCGTCGAAGGAATGCAGTTCCAGAATGGATATTCTAATCCATACTTCGTCAATAGAGACAATATGACATGCGAACTAGACAATGCATATGTGTTCATCATTGACAAGAAGATCTCAAACATTTCTGAAATCCTTAAGCCAATTCAAGCAATAACAAAAGAAAAAAGAGCTGTCCTTATCATTGCTGAAGAAGTAGATGGAGATGCTATTTCAACACTAGTTCTTAACAAAGTCCGTGGAACATTGAATGTCTGCGTTGTCCAGTCTCCATCATATGGGCAGAACAGAAAGAACATTTTGTCTGACATTGCAGTTCTTACAGGAGGACAAGTAGTATCTGAAGACACGGGAATCATCCCAGATGAAGCTGTTCCAAGTTCTGGATATCTAGGGACAGCCAAGAAGATCATTGTCTCAAAAGATTCAACAACTATCATTGAAGGCCTCGGGTCAAAAGAAAAGATCCAAGAAAGAATTGAGCAGCTTAAAGCTCAGATTGAGCAGACAGAAGATGAATTTGACAAGAAGAAAATGAAAGAACGTCTAGCAAAGCTAGATGGTGGTGTTGGAATTGTCTCTGTTGGTGCTAATACTGAAGCCGAGATCAAAGAACGTCTTGACCTAGTCGATGATGCATTTTCTGCATGCAAAGCTGCATTAGTTGATGGAGTTGTAGCTGGTGGTGGTGCAGCATTGCTCTTTGCTAGAAAAGACCTTGACAAATATTTGAAAGAAAACCAAGGAAACCTCAATGATGATGAAGTGTTTGGCTTCAAGATATTAAGCAAAGCTCTTGATGCGCCAATCCAAAGAATAGTTGGAAATGCTGGTGAATCTCCAGATGTCGTCGTCAAGAAGATCCTTGATGAAGACAAAGAGCAATATGGATATGATGTCCTTACAAAAACATTTGGAAACATGTTTGAGCTTGGAATCATTGATCCAACTCAAGTCATTGTCGCTGAAATAGAAAATGCAGCGTCAATTGCTTCATTGCTACTGACTACTGCTGGCGCTATTGCTGAAAAGCCAGAATTGCAGCCACCATTGAACAATCAATAGAATATATTCAGGCGAGTGATATAGACTTTTCCAAATGTTCCAGACTGAGATCCAATAGCGCAATCTTGATCATATTCATATATTTTGAATTTCAATTTGTTTGTCGTTATTGTTTGTCTATTGTTAGGTGGTGTCAATGTTACAGCTATTTTAGGAACATCCTGGACATTCAACAGCTCTGTTATATATCCTGAAAATCTTCTATAATATTGTGTTTCTCTTCCTTCATTGTCTCTCCACCAATGGTATTGGAATAAAAACAGATTTCCTGAATAGTGGTCTTCAGGTGGACTACTGTTCTTAATTGTACTATTTTCTTGATTATATGCTCCAGCACCAGGTCCTATAGCACTTCTTCCACCGCCCCATGATACAGGTTTAGTATTGCCATATGCAGCATTATAACCATCTTTGTGTAAAAATACTCTAGAAAATCCTGGCCAGCCTACATATTCTGGTTGGTGTGAATGGTGTTGTTCATTCAACCATCCTGAAAATTCAGCTTCAATTCTTTTAGCACCAACTATTTCTGGAATTGTAATTGAAAATTCTCCTCCATTTGGAGAAATCACAGGAACATTTGCATTATTGTATTCATTTTGATATGTTGATTCTTGACTTTCAAATCCATGAATAGTTCTAAATCTTACTTCATATTTTGAAAGATTTGTAGCTACAATATCAGTATTGAAAACTGCTGTCAAGCTTAAATCACCGGTCAAAGTGACGGTTTGATTTTTAGTGTATGTTCTTCCAGCACTATCAATCCAATAAGCAAATGATACAGTTATAGTGGAATTTCCTTGCCTATATGGAGGCCTTACAGTTCCAAATATGTCAATTCCTTTAATTCCAATTAAAAAATCAATATTTTGAAGTCTGTCTTCTATTCTTCGAACAGATGGGACAGAAGTAAAATTTGAAGTAGCTTGAGCATCAGTTATATTATATATGACTTTCCATGGAGGAATATATGCTGGCCATAATTCCAGATTGTGATACAAATTCAATCTTTGTCCTTCATTCAGTGTATAAGTCTTATAGCCATTGTTGTAAGTTCCAGCGTTTACTTGATCTGGAGACATGTTCCAACCTCTAAAGCAGTTTGGAAATGACATCATTCGTTCATAATCTAGATTAGATTGACCTGAATTTGTAAATTGAAGTATAGATTTAGACTGTAATGTATATGAATCTCCAGGATGGATTTTTGCATCTCCTTGTGGATCAATTCTTCTTATTTCAGAATTTCTTTGCTTTGTCAAGTGATATGAGACTGTTAAATTTCTACTAATATCTTGCTCTGTCAATAAAACATAGTAAGTAGTTGCAATTGCAGCATTTGCATTTACAAAAGCATTTAACAGATTTGTAACGTCTTGCTGTTTTATTGGTTTTATTGGTTTTTCAGGATCATATGGTGCAATAGCATCTATTGCATTCTGCAATGCAGTTTTTTGAGAAGATGGAACTTTTTCTAGATATTCTTCTTTTGTCTTTATTATAAATTTACTGTTTTCGTTTTTATTGTTTAGAACATGGTTGTTGTGTTCTCCAAGTATATTTATATCATTGAAATAACCATATCCTTCATACTGGCTTCCCATACTTCCATCAGTTCTATTGATGCATTTCCATAAGACTCTTCTAAAATTTGTAAAAGGAATAAAAATATTGTAGAAATAATTAACTAGATTGTCTTTTTCTATGATATTTCTAGCTATTGGTTTTTTGAAATTTGATATTGTAGGGTGAGGCCGTAGCAGATATGTGTTTCTATTGTTATAGAAATCATCACCTGTATCTAAATATATAGTTTTTCCAGGAAAACATGTTCCATCAAAAATTTTTTTAGCATAGTTGACTTCAAATTCGATTACATCAGATGCTAAAATCACATTATAAGTTCTATTGTCTACAGGATCTGTTATCTGCTTACTCATAATTTTATTTAATTACTTTCCGTGTAAAATATAATAAAAGTATGTATAAGATTGAAGGCAAGATATTAATATTTTCTGATTTGCATGTTGGATTGAAAAGTGGTGCTACTTCACGACTTAAGATCGTTGCATTGTGCATCAAAGAGATCATCAACAAGATAAAAGAAGAAAAGATAGAATCAATCATATTCTGTGGAGACTATTTTCATTCAAGGAAATCCATAGAGTTGAACACTTTAGACACTGGCTACAGGATGCTGAACATTTTGTCTAAATATGCAAAGATCTATCTTATAACTGGAAACCATGATCTTTTCTACAAGAACACTAATGACATTGCTTCAATCAATATCTTCAAAGACAACAAGAACATTGTAGTCATATCTGATGTTGAAGAAGTAGACATAAATGGGCAGTCAGCCATCTTTGTTCCATGGAATGCTGACTTGTCAAATGTCCAACAGTCTAAGTATGATTTGATGTTTGGGCACTTTGATATATCATCAAAGTACCTTATTGCTTCTTACATTGAAGCAAATTCAAAAAGGATGAAGTTTGGAAAGACAAATTTCATTGAAGAACTGATGAAGTCTGATTCATTGCTAAATGAATCAAGCACAGATGCTTCATTAGAGTCAGAGATTTCATATATCATAAAAGAAAACCTGAAATCTAGTGACCTTGTTGGATCATTTGTAGAAATAGTGAAACAAGGCGGGCAGGTCTATGCTGGACATATCCATGAGCATAAAGAGTTCAATACAAAAGGGAGAGAATTCATCTTTGTGGGTTCTCCATACCAGCAGAACTTTGGTGAAATGAATTCAATCTGTGGGTTCTATGTCTTAGATGAAAAGAACAAAAGAACATTCTATAAGATAAACACTGTACCACGATATATAAAAGTGCTGAATTCTGAAGTAGATTCAGCAGGAATTGACAAATATGACTTCTCAATCGTAAAGAACAATATTGTCCAACGAGTCATTGACAAAGAGCTTCCAAGAGACATTGAAGCTCAAATATCTCAAAAGATAACAGATAATTTTCCATTTGAAGAAGCATTGTCAGAATACAACATCAAAGTAGACACAATCTTAGAAAGCAACTCTGAAGTAGACCAGACTGCAGAATTGATCAAAAAATCTAAGCTGGACTACATTAAGAAATACATTGAAGGAATTGACAAGAAAGTTCTTACTGAAAACAAGCTTGAAGCTGACAAACTGTTCAAAGTCCTAGAACACTACTATCTGAAAGTTGAGGAAAGTGCTTGATGAAACTTAATTTCAAGAAAATCCAGATACATAATTTCAAATCATTTGCTGATGAGACACTAGATTTCCATTCGGTGAATGGCTTAGTTCAAGTCATTGGAAACAACTTAGACTTAGTCAATGCTCAGAATGGAAGTGGAAAGACTAGTCTTTTCTCAGCTATACTTTATTGCTTGTTTGGTGAAATCGATCAGAAGATCAAGAACAAAAATTTGAAGAATCGGTATGTAAGCAGCAAAGACTTGAGTGTAGGCTTGCTGATAGATGCAGACAAAAGTTCTTATAAGATAGTAAGAGGATTGACAAAGAACAACACTACTTATCTGAATGTCTATGATGTCACTGATGGAAATGAAAAAGACATAACAAAAGCAACATTAGTTGACACCCAGGCGTTCATAGAAAATGAAATTCTCCACTGTGACATTTCTATCTTCTTGAGGACTATTTTTCTGACTTCGGACCAGAACTACAATTTCTTCAGGCTTACAAGTTCAGCTAAGAAAGACTTCATAGAAAAGCTTTTCAACATCTCTGTCTTTGGAGAGATGTTTGACCTTATCCATAAAGATTCACTAACATTCAGCAAGAACATTTCTGCATTGCAGAACCAGCTGCTAGTCTTGACAAAGAACAATGATGATTTCCAAGAAAGATACAACAATTTTGACGAAAAGAAAAAAGAGACTTTGTCAGAATTGAAGGCAAAGATTGAAGAGCTTGACAAAGAGCTTTCATCTCTGAAAGGAACAAATGTAGAGATGAACTATTCAAGCCAAGAGAAGATTTCTGAGAATATCCAAAGGGCAGAGACTTTCAGGACAAACTTCAACAAAAACAAGGAAGAAGCTGAAAGAAAGCTGAAAAGCATTGAAAATGAAATCCATAAGCTAGACACTAACAAAGTCTCTAACCAGAAAATAGTAGAAAAGCATACTGGAATCTTGAAAGTAGTCTGTGATGACTGCAAGCCAAAAGTCTTAAAATACTACAATCTAGATAAATATCTCAAAGAGATAAAAGCAATTGACCTAAAGCTAGAGAAAGACAATGCTGACAAGAAAGACGTAGAGAAAGAAATTTCTGACAACAAAGCAAACTTAGAAAAAGTTGAAAAAAAGATAAAAGAGCTTAATGACAAATTGAATGAACTGACAATAGAATACAACAAGATCATGTCTCAGGTTTCATTCAAAGAACAGCAGCTGAAGCAGTTGAATTCCCAGTATGAGAAAGAAGAATCATCTGAGAATCCATACAAGCAGCTTTTTGAAGAGAACAAGGTGAAGTTGAATGATGTCTCTGGAAAGCTAGAAGAACTAGATTCAAAATACAATTATTTGAAGTTCGCCGAGAACATTGTCTCACAAGACACTTTGAAGAAATTCATCATCAAAGACCTTGTCATTCTTCTGAACAACAGAATAAAGACATATCTTTCAAAGCTTGGAACGACATACAATTGCGTATTTGATGAAAATATGGACTACCACTTTGTTCCAAACAACTCAGAAGAATGTGAATATGGGAACTTTTCTGCAGGTGAAAGAATGCGTCTTACAATTGCTGCATCTTTTGCATTCAGGGATTTCTTAGCTACAAGGAACAATTTGACTAGCAACATCCTTGTCTTAGATGAGTTCATTGATTCAAACTTAGACAGTACAAGCGTCGAAGAAATCTTGAAGATTCTCCAGTCATTCACTAGAGCATACAACCAAGAGATATTTGTCATATCACACAGGAAAGAGATTGACACGTCAATCTTTGATTCATTGCTTCTAGTCAAGAAAGAAAACAACATTTCACATGTAGAAATACAAAAGAACGAGAAATAACATGTCATTTTTCAAAAAAGACAAATCAAAAAAATTTTCAGATTCATCAGTTGATCCAGATTCTCTGAATTCAGCTAGTGTAATCCAGAATACAACAGAAAAAACAGAAAATATGGAAAATGTAAAAGCAGAAAAGCCGCCTATGCCAAAGGCTCCAACAATTGACCAACTTAAGACAATTGAACAGATCAACAACACTCCACCTCCAAGAATGAAGACGTTTGACATTCTTGTCATTGATGAAGACATTGACGACAGTGGAAGAGTAATTCCATCAGAGCATCCTGAGAATGGAGTAAAAGCAAGCTCTGCAAGAGAATTAGTAAGCCTTTTTGCGCAATGTGGGCAGAAGATCAAAATCATACGAGAATATGATGACAGGCCAATGCCTCCTCCACAGCCGATGATTCCACCAGAAAGAGTCAATGCAAACATTGACAAGATCCTTTTGACTGGCCAAGCTGTCCCACAGCATGTCCCAATGGCACAGCCTAGAGCTCCAGAGCCTCCAAAGTTCTTTGAGATTGGTGGAGTCAAGTGCAAGCTTGAAAATGGAAAGATGTTCCAAGAGCAATGGGTAAGAGTAGATTCTACAAAGTATCGTCTTATTGCAGACAACACTAACAAGCTTGTTTCAATGAATGGAAAACATCTAGAGACGCTTAAATGGGTCCAGATTGAAGGCAATGATGGAGGATCAGAGAATGCTTAACATAAAGATTGCTATTCCTTGCAAAGGTTCATCTGAAGAAGTCCTTCTATTCAACAATCCAAGATTTCTAGAAGAACGAAAAAAGCTAAAAGATGAAGGTGTTGCTTGCATAGACACCATTGCAAATGTCAACAACACATATACGCTGACTCAGTTTGGAAACAAAATGATTGATGAATCAAAAAATGACTATGACTATTTGATTCTTATGCATTCAGATGTTGATCTGTCAATCTATGACTTTGTCAAAAAACTAATTGAGACTAAAGACAAATATGATGTTGTTGGAATGGCTGGAACTAAGAAACTTTTCATATCTCAGTCACCTTTGACATGGTTCACTGGATCAAACAGATTCAAAGAAGACAGATATGGAAGAATCACTCATGACCATGATGGGTTTATGGTAGAGTCATTCTTCAACGAAAAGAAAAAGGATGTGACTGACACTGAAGTTCTTGCTATTGATGGTCTTCTCATGTGCTTAGACAAGAAGGTATTGAATGACCCAAAGACAAGATTTGATGAGAATTTCACATATGACTTCTATGATTTAGACTTCTGCATCAATGTCCAATTGAACACAGACTACAAGATTGGAGTAATTGTTCTTCCAACTATACACAAATCTGTTGGAAAAGCAGTCTTAGACAAAGAATTTCTTGTTCCTGAAAGGAAATTCCGCGTCAAATGGAATGACAGACTGAAGTAATTAGATCAAATCTGTTTGTTTTGTTGTATATGGGTATGGGTTTATTTTAAATCCATACTCATTTAGTTTCATGACATTCTCTTTCCAGTTTTTCCCATGGTCAAAGCACCTTCTTATAGTATGGCACAGCTCATGGAGAATTATGTTTATCATCGCTTCTTTGTCATTCTTGTACTGGTCATAGAAAAGAGATGTCATATATATCTTATAGCCACGGATATTTCCAATTCGTATCCGTTCACAATAAGCATAGCAGTCATTTCTTTTTACAAATTGGACATTGTCATCAATGCAATCTGAAATTGGAATGCCATATTTCTTGCAGATTTTAATTCCTTTTGCAAGAGCTCTAGAATAATTGTATTTTGGATAGTCTCTAATGTCATGAGAATATTCCACAACAACTAGTTCTTCAGCTTTCTTCTTTTTCTTCATTTCAGATTTTCCTCAGTGAGAATTATGAACTTGTAGCCTTTAGCTTCTGCAAGTAGTTTTGCTGCTTTCCATTTAGACTGGTTCTTTATCCAGTTAGTATGTTCTCTTATATTGTCTTTCTTTGGTTCATTGACTTCACGCGCGCTTTTTACTTCAATCCAGACACGCTGCTGCTTGCTTTCATTTTGCTTCACTGTAGCTACAAAGTCAATCCAATAGTTTCGGACTTTCCCATTTGATGAATCATCCCTGTATTTTATTGAAAACTTCTCATATGACCAAGACAGAATGTTTGGGTTATGGTCAAGATACATCATAAGACGATATTCAAGATTAGACTTGTATACCAGTACATTTGGTTTGTTTTCAATTTTTTCTGGATGCAATGGAATAAACTTACCAACAGTATTATGGTATTTTCCATGCTGTCCTGGATTTACTTTTACACCCATTTTATACTTTTGGCCAATCTTTTTGCCCGATCAATTGATTTGGTTGATGCTCATCATTCCGTATCCAATGACTTACATTTGTGTAGACACCATTCTCATCAATGCTCCAACGAAGAAGATCATAGTCTGGATCAGCAAGTCTGCCGCTATTCACATCATCGAAATACTTATTAATATCATACCTGACGAAATCAGAAAGAATCAATGGGTCTCTAAATGGAACAACATGGAAGTCAAGGCAAAGAGCTTGAATGTTAGGAGTGAATCCGTCATAGATAGTACTAATTTCTGTATCTACGGAAACTACAACATCATTAGAAATAAATGTACTGACAACAGGTGTAATGACTGTCCTTGGACCAAGAGGAACGCGGGAAGATCCGCCGAAGATGTATGTCTGAAGGGTGAATGAAAATGTAGAAGTCTGGATGTCATCAACATTGTTGTCGAGCTCTTCAGGATGCTCTTCCATTATGGTATCGCCAATAATGACTTGACTATGGTATGCGACATTTTCAAATTTTGGATGCTGAGACCTTATATATAAATCACCATTGAAGAATGGCAAGAAATTAGATACAATCCTGTTGTTGTCATCTGGGTCTTTTGTTATTACCGTGACTGTATATTCTATATCAATAGGCACAGGAGCTAAAAGGTCATAGTTTATCTGCTTGCTAGATGCTGAATTGACGACTTCATTGTGGACATTGGCTAATCTTGCAGTATTTCTTGTTATGGAATTTCTAGTTATTACAATCAATGGGAGTGATGGTATTCCAGCTTTGTCTGGATTCTCGAGGTTCTTAAAGACACGAGAACGGTTTCCAATAATGCAATTTACTGGAACTTCAACTCTTTTGTTGTTTATAGTCTTGTCTATTACTATATTATTAAAAAGTCGTTTAAAA